>Ga0255365_10110_pt1 | contig 19551 bp, 16 predicted proteins | sample ANMaggSeSYBR01J3_FD_182089 | JGI IMG/M metagenome (GOLD analysis project Ga0255365, IMG submission 182089) | Sediment cell enrichment communities from methane seep in Santa Monica Basin, California, United Staets - ANME aggregate JGI... | ecosystem: Environmental > Aquatic > Marine > Cold seeps >... | reverse complement strand
CGTTGGATTGCCAATGATTATTCTGGGATCAATTTATCTGATATTATTCGGTAACAAACTATTACCTGACCGAAAAGATGTAATTGCGGATTTCTCAACCAAATCGCGGGAATATCTTGTTGAAGCTCAAATAAGATCAAGCTCAAAATTAATAGGAAAAACAATAGAAGGAGCCGGTTTAAGAAATCTTAAAGGAGCATTCCTTGTTGAAATCACAAGGGGTGAGCAGCGTTTGTCTGCAGTTTCGCCATCTGAAATAATGCAGGAAGAAGACATTCTGGTTTTTGCCGGAGATACCGAATCTATTGCCGAAATGATCAACTCAGATACAGGCCTTGCCTTGACGCAGGTAGGGATGTTTGTAAAAAAACCACACACAGAGGTATTGGAAATTGTTGTTTCTCATAATTCAACCCTTATAACTAAAACGGTCAGACAAACAGGATTCAGGGGAAAATATGATGCTGCTATTCTTGCTGTTCACAGAAACGGTGAACGAATACCGGGAAAAATAGGAGCGGTAAAATTAAAAGCGGGTGATGTTCTGTTATTATTAGCCGGTGATGACTTTGCAAAAAGATCGTATGACACACATGATTTTTATCTTATTTCAAAGATCAGAGAGTTCAGAAAATTAAAGTTATATAAAAGCATAACCTTATTCGGTGGTGTGGCAGCCGCTATTTTTCTTTCTGCCATAGGCGTCATTTCCCTTTTTATGGCATTAATGATATTAATGATAATTATCCTGTTATTAAAAATTGCTTCACCAAAAGATATTCCGAAAAGCATTGATTATAATTTAGCAATAATCATTGTTTTATCGCTTGCAATAGGAACTGCTATGATTAAAACCGGAATGGCTGATATTATTGCTAATTTTATTATTTCGGTCTTTAAACCTTTTGGTCCTCTGGGATTACTTTTTGGTATATTTTTAATAACAAATTTGTTAGCTTCTTATATTACAAATAAAGCTGCTGCTGCTATTATTTTTCCCATTTCAGTAACTGCTGCTATAAATTTAGGCTTGCCGACAACCCCTTTTATTTTAATTGTTGCTTTTGCTGCCGCTGCTAATTTTATTACACCAATTGGTTACCAGACTAATTTAATGGTATATGGCCCGGGTGGATATTCTTTTAAGGATTATATGAAAATCGGATTACCTCTTACTTTTATTTATATGTTTACAACCGTCGCAATTTTATACTTTTATTATATCTATTAAAAAATCGTAACTAATCAGTCAATATGCAAACTTTGGAAACAATACAAAAAAATCAGAAAATAAATGATATTTATACTATAACATACCCCTACACCCCTTTCAAAAAGGGGAGTTAAGGTATTTATTTTCTGATTTTTCTTCAACAATACTGATTAGTTACAAAAAATCTTACATAAGATGGAATTTAAAAAATTATTAAAAACAGCAATTGATGCTTCGATTGATGCAGGTGGAGAGGTTTGCAAAATCTACAAAGATGAGTTTGATATTAGCTATAAAGATGATAAATCTCCCTTAACTGTAGCCGATACCCGGTCGAATGAAATAATACATTCTTATCTTGATAAAACACAAATACCAATCTTAAGCGAGGAGGGAAAATTTATTCCTTATGAGGCCAGAAAAAAATGGGAATCTTTCTGGATTGTTGATCCCTTAGACGGCACTAAAGAATTTATAAAGCGCAACGGGGAGTTTACAATAAATATAGCATTGATAAAAAGAAAAAAACCAGTATTGGGTGTAATTTATGTTCCTGTTCAAAAGAGTCTTTATTTTGCAAGCAGTTTAACCGGCTCTGTTAAAATCGAAAATATTACTGATACAGGGAAAGACTTTTCATTAAATGATTACCTTTCAATGGGGAACAATTTACCGCTAAAAAACATCAAAAATATATATACGGTAGTAGGCAGCAAATCACATATGACGAAGGAAACAGAAAATTTTATTAATCAGCTACGAAAAGAACATGGTAATATAGAAGTACTTTCAAGGGGCAGTTCTTTAAAAATATGTATGGTTGCAGAAGGTAAAGCAAATATTTATCCAAGATTTGCACCAACAATGGAATGGGATATTGCTGCCGGTCATGCAATAGTTAAATATGCAAAAGGTAAACTTATAAATTATAATACACAAAAAGAAATAACCTATAACACTAAATCCCTGATAAATCCCTGGTTTATTGTAGAGAGATAATCTATGTATTCTTAAAAATTCTTTTTATTGTAGAGCTTTTCTCTTGTTCCTTATCATCTGAATAATAACCGTAACCATAGCCGTAACCGTAGCCATAACCGTAACCATAACCATAACCGTAGCCGTAGCCGTAACCATAGCCGTAGCCGTAGCCATAAGAGTTTTTAGTTAATTTAACATCATTAACCAGGATACTAACATTTGGAAGGCCTCTTTTTTCAATGTCGCCCATAATGGAACCAAATACCTTTTTATTAGTATAGTTTTGTCTTACAATAAATAAGTTTGCATCGGTATATTTCATTAGCAGGAAAGCATCGGTAACCAAGCCAACCGGAGGAGAGTCAATAACAATATAATCATAAACTTCTTTCAACCTGGTAAACAACTCATCGGTTTTATCAGAAGCAATAAGCTCAGAAGGATTTGGCGGTACCGGTCCCGCCATAATGATATCCAGATTATCAATCGGTGAAGCCTGGATAATATCTTCAAGTTTGCTTTTATTAATAAGGAATGAACTTACCCCTTCGGTATTGGATAAACCGAAATCCTTATATATCTTAGGTTTACGCAAATCAAATCCAATTAATAAAGATTTTTTTCCGTATAAAGCAAAAATGGTAGCCAGGTTAATAGCACAGAAAGTCTTACCCGCAGCTACCATATCAGAAGTAATCAAAACGGTTTGTTTATCTTTTCCCTTTGCAATAAACTGCAAATTTGTTCTGACTGACCGGAATGATTCTGCAATGGAAGACTTGGGTGATTCGGCAACTACTGCCTGGGTATCCTTATTGCTGTGAATAATATGCCCTAAAATCGGGAAATCGGTAATCTTTTCAATGTCTTTCCTTTCGATGATCTTATCATTAAAGTAATCTTTACCCATAATATAGACCACAGGCAAAACTAACCCAAGTACAATCGCAATCATATAATTCATGCTTTTTTTAGGATATACCGGTGAACCTCCCAGGTTCCTGGCAATATCAATAATTTCATTATCAGGTTCATTAGATGCTTTTGTAATTTGTGCTTCAGAGCGCCTTTCCTGCAGGTATGTAAACATTTCATCACTTAACTTGAATTTCCTTTCAATTCCCAAATATTGTCTTTGAATAGCAGGTAATTGACTTATCCTGCCCTCTAACTTGGATATCTGCCCGTTAATGTCTTGTATTGCTATATTAGAAGTATTTATTATGTTGCTGGTGTTTTCTAATAAAGTAGCTTCCGTTAATTCGATTTTTTGATTAAGTGCCTGAATCATCGGATTTGAAGATTTTGAAAAATATAGCTTTTCTTCTTTTTCCGCATACAATTTTGATAATTCTGAGGTAAGTTGGTTTAGCAAAGGATCCTCTATTCCCATAGTAGTGGGAATAATTAAAACATCATCTAAGTCCATATTTTTTATGATATAGTCTTTTAATGTTTCATAATACTTGGATTTTAGACCAAGATGGGCTTTTTCCTGTTCCAGTTCTTTAAGTTGTTCAAAAACCTGGGCAGCTTGAAAATCCAAATCCATGACTTGCTTAGTGGTTCTGAAATCCTGTAAGTTTTGTTCTGCAAGGTTAAGTGAATCAGAAATTTCTTTTAACTGGGAATCAATAAATACAATAGTATTTTCTGCAGCTCTGTTTTTCTGATCCAAATTCCTTCTTAAATAGACCTCTGTTAATTTATTGAGAAAATCAACTGATTTTTCAACGCTATTTCCTTTTAAAGTTATTTTAATGATTGAAGCCTCTTCTTCAATGGGTTCTATTTCAAAAGACCGGAAACGCATGGTAAGTTGATCAACATCATTAAAAACAAAATAATAATTTTTGTTATCATGAATTTCAGGATTATATTGTTTATTTAAAACTACCTTGAAACGGTAACTATCATTATAAATATATTGCCCGAATCCGAAAGTGCTGTCAATACTTATAAAAACTTGTTTGGTTGGATCTTCATCCTTATAAATTTCAAATTTTTCATAATCATACAACTTTGCTTCATTTCCTTCCGCTTCAAGCGTATAATTTTTATTGGAAAGGATGGATAATTTGAATTTTACATTCACCGGCTGAAGATGGAGCGTATCGAAAACGACTTTAAACGGACTTTCCTTATATAACTCACTGGTTATAAAATTATCTTCCTTAAAATACGATAACTCCATATTCAATTCTCTTACTGCCTGGTTAACCAATGTATAAGATTTAAGTTTCCCAATCTCATTTACAACATTTTGCTGATTGCCCCTGAAGCCAAAACCAAGTAAAGCCTGGGCGTCAGGTGCGGAATTGTCTTCTTTAACAAGCACTGTTGTATCTACTTCATATACCGATTTTGTATATTTGTTAAATAAAAATGCGATTAGAAGCGCAATAAAAATAGTCAAAATAAAGAAGTACCAATACCTGTATAGCTTAAAAAACAGGGCTTTATAATCATACGATTCTTCCTGCTGCTGTGTAATATTCTGTATGTTCTGGATATTATTTTCCACTTTTCTGTATTTATTTATTTAAAAATAGCTATTAACGCAAGTGTTAAGGAAATAGATGATATTACAAGTGTGTAAGGAAATGATTCAAAAGCATAGTTTTTACCCTTAACAGGCTTAATATATATAATATCATCAGGCATAATATAATAAAATTCAGATTCTAAAATATTATCTCTTAATAAATCTATGTGATACATTTTGGAACCTTTTTCAGTTTTTCGTACTAAAATAATATCATCCCTTTTTGCAAAAGTTGTCATGTCTCCTGCAAGGCTTATTACTTCAAAAATATTTATTCTATCCTGGTAAATTTTATACTGACCCGGTCTTTCAATCTCACCAACTATTGTAACATTATAGTTGACCAACTTTACAATTACTATGATCTCCCTAACATATTTATCAATCTGATCCTGGATTATCTCTTTTGCTTCTTCTATGGTTAAACCCTTTACATACAATTTTCCAATAAACGGCAATTCAACAAACCCTGAATCATTGACTAAATAACTATTCAGGTATATCGCTGCATCGTAATAAATATTTCCTCCTGCTGTTGTACCACCTCCCAAATTGAAAAACTGAGATAATTCCTCGTCTATACTATAAACCTGAACATATAAATTATTTCCGGGTTGAAGTTTAAAGTCTAAATACTGTTCACTAAAAAATTTAGTTTTTGTCGTATCTTCTTTTGTTTGAAGATAAATTTGCTTTTTAATCGGCACACAGGATGTAAAAATGGCGAATAATATAACAAACCCTGATAATACCTTTAATATAAAATTTACTTTTTGCATTAGCTTTTATTATTAGAAAACTTTTATTTTGAAAACGAGGTGCAAAAGTAAAGTATTTTCTTAGAATTGTAAAAATATTTTTAATTCATTATTTTTGCCCAAAATTTTTATATGTTTTTTGATTTACAATTAACATATAACTTATAACTATTAACTTAAAATTACTTATGAAAGCTTATATTTTTCCGGGGCAGGGCGCCCAGTTTGTTGGAATGGGTAAAGATTTATATGAAAAGTCAACCCTTGCAAAAGATTTATTTGAAAAAGCAAATATAATATTGGAATACCGGATAACAGATTTGATGTTTGACGGAACCGATGAAAATTTAAGGCAAACAAAGGTAACGCAGCCTGCTATTTTTCTGCATTCTGTAATTATAGCCGGAGTAATGGGAGAGGAGTTTAAACCCGATATGGTAGCCGGGCATTCATTGGGTGAATTTTCTGCGCTCGTTGCTAACAAGGCTCTTTCGTTTGAGGATGGATTAAAATTGGTTTATGCCCGTGCCATGGCAATGCAAAAAGCCTGTGAGGCTGAACCGTCAACTATGGCTGCTATTATTGGACTGGAGGATAAAACGGTGGAAGATATTTTAAAAGATATTAATGAAGTTGTTGTCCCTGCTAACTATAACAGTCCCGGACAGCTTGTAATTTCCGGTTCGGTAAAAGGGATTGAAATGGCTTGTGAAAAACTGAAAGAAGCCGGCGCGCGAAGGGCATTGCCTTTAAAGGTTGGAGGCGCTTTCCACTCTCCTTTTATGGAACCGGCAAGGGTTGAGCTTGCCGAAGCAATCAATAATACAAAATTCAGCGAGCCGATTTGCCCTGTTTACCAAAATGCAACCGCCAAGGCAGTTACTGACCCGCATGAAATCCGGAAAAACCTGATTGCACAGTTAACCTCACCTGTTCGCTGGGCACAAAGTGTTAAAAATATGATTACCGACGGAGCTACTACTTTTATCGAGGTTGGCCCGGGAAATGTTTTGCAGGGATTGGTTAAAAAAATCAATAAGGAAGTTGAAACGCAAAGTGCTTCACAAGTCTAAATGATTAGGGTGATTGAGACCTAACAGGTTTTCTTAATTGATTACATGTCAGGTAAATAATTTTTGAGAATATTAGCAAATTAAACCTGTTAGGTCTTTTTATATCAGCCTAATGATTTTGATGATATTATTTGATAATACTTTTAACTTTTATCTTTTCTCATATTGCTCGTTGTAATATTTCTGGTAATCGCCAGAGGTTACATTATTAAGCCATTCTTCGTTTTCGAGGTACCAGTCAACTGTTTTTTCCAATCCTTCTTCAAAGTCTAATGACGGCTTCCAGCCTAATTCATTTTGAAATTTTGAAGAATCAATTGCATATCTCAAATCATGACCTGCTCTGTCTTTTACAAAAGTGATAAGTTCCGCCGAAGCTCCTTTTTCCCTTCCAAGCTTGTCATCCAAAATTTCGCAAAGCTTCCGGATCAAATCAATATTTTTCCATTCATTGTTTCCGCCAATGTTATATGTTTCTCCTGTTTCTCCTTTATGAAAAATCAAATCAATAGCTTTGGCATGATCTTCAACAAAAAGCCAGTCTCTTATATTAATGCCTTCGCCGTAAACAGGTAATGGCTTGTTGTTTTTAATGTTAAATATAAAAAGAGGAATAAGTTTCTCAGGAAACTGGAATGAACCGTAATTATTTGAGCAATTAGAAATAACAACAGGTAATCCGAATGTATCATGATAAGCCCTTACTAAATGATCGGAACTTGCTTTGGACGCCGAATACGGGCTATGCGGATTGTATGGTGTGTCTTCTGTAAAAATTCCCTCTTTCCCTAATGAACCGTAAACTTCATCGGTAGAAATATGGTAGAATTTTTTACCTTTATAATTTTTTTTCCAAATAAAATTAGCTGCATTCAATAAATTAACCGTGCCAACTATATTGGTATATATAAATTCCATTGGATTGGAAATAGAGCGGTCAACATGCGATTCGGCTGCGAGATGGATGACTCCGTCAAAATTATACTTTGAAAACAGGTCTTGTATGAATTTGCCATCAACAATATCTCCTTTTACAAATTCATAATTTGGTTTGTCTTCAATGTCTTTCAGGTTTTCAAGATTTCCAGCGTAAGTAAGTTTGTCGAGGTTAACAATTTTATAATCCGGATAATTATTTACAAAAAGCCTGATAACGTGCGAACCGATAAATCCCGCACCTCCTGTTATTAGTATTGTTTTCATTATTTTTTTTTATGTATGTGTTAATATTATTGGTCATTAAAAAATCAAAAATATATACTTTTATTCTTTTATCTTTGAATCTACTCCGAAAAATCATTTTTTCACCACTAAAACACTAAAGCACAATCCCGAAAGCTTTCGGGACACCAAAGGTATTTGACTGGTATATATTATTTTGTGGAATTTAGTGACTTGGTGTTTTTGTGGCACTTTCTTAATTTTTAATTTTTCGGAGTAGCCTCATCTTTTGTCTTTTAAAGCATTTTCCCAGTTCCATGCGGACAGCATCATGTCGTCAATATTTTTTTCCGCTTTCCAGCCTAATTCTTCATTTGCGAATGTAGTATTTGCCCATACTTTTTCAATATCTCCAACTCGTCTTTCTACAATTTTATAATTTAATTTAACGCCGGAGACTTTTTCGAATGATTTAATAACTTCCAAAACAGAAAATCCATTGCCGGTTCCAAGATTAAAAATTTCAACTTTTTTCTTGCCTTTATTTTTTATCATACGGTCAATTGCAACAACATGTGCTTTTGCCAAATCCACAACATGAATATAATCTCTGATAGCAGTACCGTCAGGCGTATTATAATCGTCTCCGAAAACCCTAAGCTGTTCTCTTATACCGATAGCTGTTTGAGTAATAAAAGGTACAAGATTATTAGGAACACCAATCGGCAATTCTCCAATAATCGCTGTTTTATGAGATCCGATGGGGTTGAAATACCTAAGTAAAATTCCCCGAATATTACTCACGCTACTTACGCTTTCAATAATCTGTTCTGAAATTTGTTTTGTATTACCATAAGGTGATAACGCTTTTTTGATCGGGGCTTTTTCTGTAACGGGCAATTCGTCAGGTTGTCCGTAAACAGTACAAGATGATGAGAAAACAATATTATTAATGTTATTTTCTTTCATTCCCTGTAAAAGATTGATCAGAGACGAGATGTTATTATGATAATACTCCAAAGGTTTTTCAACCGATTCGCCGACGGCTTTCAGCGCAGCAAAATGAATTACACCTGCAATATCATTATTCTTTCTGAAAAAATCAGAAGTTTTATCCTTTTCCGTTAAATCAATTTTATGAAATCCGGGACGAATACCTGTAATTTTTTCAATATTATCAACAACTTCAACATAAGAATTAGACAGATTGTCAATAATAGCAACCTCATATCCGTTTTGCTGAAGCTCAACCACAGTGTGGGAGCCGATATAGCCGGTGCCTCCGGTAACAAGAATCTTCATTTGATAAATCTAAAATTATAAACTCCAGTAACTTAGTTCTTTTATCTTATCTCTGTAAATACCTTTAATATCTACAAGGATAGCATTTTTTGTACTTATAGATTTGAAAAAAGTTTCGTTTAAATTCAGATAATCGTTATGTGAAACAGCAACTACTACTGCATTATAATCATCTGCAATGTCTTCGGTAAGCTCTAATCCATATTCTTTTTTTACTTCATCGGAAGAAGCATAAGGATCTGTAACTTCAACCAGAACGCCGTAAGTTTTTAATTCGTTTATCAAATCAACAACTTTTGAATTACGAAGGTCGCTAACATTTTCTTTAAATGTAATTCCCATTACCAATACTTTGGAATGGAGGATTTTTTTCCCTTTATCGATAAGTTTCTTAACTAATTGTTTTGCAATATAAAATCCTATCGAATCATTAACAAACCTCCCGGAATTGATAATTTGCGGATGGTATCTGTATTCTTTGGCTTTGTAAGCAAGATAATAAGGATCAACACCAATGCAATGCCCGCCAACCAATCCCGGGAAGAAATGCAGGAAATTCCATTTAGTTCCGGCAGCTTCCAAAACATCATAAGTATTGATACCCATCCTATTAAAAATAATAGATAACTCATTCATCAGGGCAATATTAACATCCCTTTGGGTGTTTTCAATTACTTTCGCAGCCTCAGCAACTTTAATTGTCGGTGCCTTGTGAACACCGGCTTTAACAACCAATTCATAAGTTTTGGCTACATTATCAAGGGTATTTTCATCACATCCGGATACAATTTTAATTACAGAAGAAAGTGTATTCACCTTGTCACCCGGATTTATCCTCTCCGGAGAATATCCCACCTTGAAGTCCTTTAAATATTTCAATCCCGAATATTCTTCAAGTACCGGAATGCAATCTTCTTCTGTAGCTCCGGGATATACCGTTGATTCATATACAACATAATCACCTTTCTTTAAAATTTTCCCAACGGTTTTTGACGCCGCAATTAATGGCGATAAGTCAGGCATATTGTGATTATCTATGGGTGTCGGCACAGCCACAATGTGAAACGAAGCCTCTTTTAAATCCTCAGGATTTGAGGTAAACATAATATCACATTTATCGAAAGCTTCAGCCGAAAGTTCTTCACTTGGGTCTTTCCTGCTATTCATCATTTCAATCCGCTCCTCAGAGATATCAAAACCTATAACGGATATTTTTTTTGCAAATTCCAAAGCTATCGGCAAACCAACATACCCTAATCCTATTAATGATAATTTGGTTTCTTTATTAATTAATTCCTGATATATGCTCATATTTTAAATTAACGTTAAAAAATTAAAATTCCTCACAAACGAAAAAGTTCATCTGTGAGGAATCCATAATAATAAATTAGTGTCTTTTATGCATTTTTCTTAATGCTTTCAACAATCTTATCCTGGTTGTTTTCATTCAAATACGGATACATTGGGATGCTGAAAATTTCCGCAGCCATTTTCTCGCTAACAGGTAAATCGCCATATTGATATCCCAAATCAGCAAAAGCTTCCTGCAAATGTAATGGCTTAGGATAATAAATTGCTGTTGGAATTCCATCTTCCTTTAAACCTGCCATTACTTTTTCTCTGTCGGGATGTAAAATGGAATATTGTGCCCAGGCAGAAATGTTGTGTTCCTTGACAAACGGAGTTTTAACAACCTCACCGAGTTTTTCGCTATACCTGTTTGCAACGGTTTGTCTAAGGTCAATTTCTTCATTAAATATTTCAAATTTGGCTAATAAGATAGCTGACATTAAAGTATCAATCCTGCCATTAATCCCTACTCTAACATTATCATATTTATGTGAACCTTTACCATGAACCCTGATTGAAAGCAATCTGTCATAAATTTCTTTATCATTGGTAAAACACATTCCGCCATCGCCATAAGTTCCGAGCGGCTTGGCAGGGAAAAAACTGGTTGCGCCAATGTCAGTTAACGAACAGGTTTTTTTTCCTTTGTAAGAACCGCCGAAACCCTGCGCTGCATCCTCCAAAACAAACATTCCGTATTTTTTCGCTATTGCATTTATTTCATCATAATCTGCCGGTTGTCCGAAAAGATCTACCGGAATAATTCCTTTTAAATTTAGTTTGCCCTCTTTTTTTACTTTTTCAATGGCTTCCTCTAATTTGTTAACATCAATATTAAAAGTATCCGGTTCAATATCAACAAAAACCGGAGTGGCGCCTAAAAGCTTTATAACTTCTGCTGTTGCAATAAAAGTAAATGAAACGGTAAAAATTGCATCATTCGGACCAACATTATTAACCATTAAAGGCATGAGCAGCGCATCTGTTCCGCTTGCCACGCCAATGGCGTATTCAACACCTGCATATTCTGCGAGTTTTTGTTCTAATTCTTTTACTTCCGGTCCAAGAATATATCTACCGTGAGCCAATACATTTTGAATGTTAGCATCAATTTTATCTTTTATCCTTTGTTGCTGGAAATTTAAATCAATAAATTGCATAATATTAAATTATTAAATTTGTTTAACATAATTATCTTTTTTCTTATATTCTCTACTGCATTTACTGCAAGTAGCGATTTCTTCGGAATTTGGATCGGTTGTCAGAGACAGTTTCGTGCCACAAGCGCATATCCAGCCGATTAATCTGGCAGGAGTACCCACCACCATTCCGTAATCAGGAATATCTTTTGTAACTACCGTACCTGCTCCGACAAAAGCATATTTGCCAATGGTATTTCCGCAAACAATAGTAGAATTAGCGCCAAGTGATGCACTTTTCTTTATTAAAGTTTTAAGGTAAAACTCCGAACCTCTCTGCGGAAACTCACTACGGGGATTCATTATATTTGTAAAAACCATCGAGGGTCCGCAAAAAACAAAATCTTCTAGTTCAACGCCTTCGTAAACGGAAACATTATTTTGTATTTTAACACTGTTACCAATTATAACATTATTTCCGATATTGACGTTTTGCCCAAGCGAACAGTTTTTGCCGATTTTAGTACCGCCCTGCACATGTGAAAAATGCCAGATTTTTGTACCTTTATCTATTTCAACATTATCGTCCACATAAGCGCTTTCGTGAACAAAATATTCTTTTTCCATTAATTTTATTTTTTAAATTATTATAATTTTTTTTGAGCCTTTTCAAGAACCTTCAGAACCGTTAAACCCTCTACGCCATCAGTTTTAGGTTCTTCCCGTGTTTCGACACAGTCAACAAAATGCTTTAATTCTTCTTCTAACGGTTGTTTCAGTTCAATATCAAGAGTAATAAAATCTTCTTTTTTTGCAACCGGTATTTTACCTTTTTCCCATTTTATCTTATGAGGATAAATAAAAAGTTTCTCTTTACTTACATCATCAAAAACAACCATTTTTTCCGAACCGACAACTACAAGTTTTTGTTCCTTATAAGGATGCAACCAGCTTACGAAAACATGTCCTTTAACTCCGTTTTTAAATTCAATTGTTGTTAAAGTAGTGTCATAAATATCTTTATTAATAAAAGAACCGCCATGAGTTTCAACCTTAACAGGTTCTTCACCATCCATAAACATAATGATTAAAGAAATATCGTGTGGCGCAAAGCTCCAGAGCACATTTTCTTCCGTCCTTAATTTGCCAATATTCAAACGATTTGAATATATATAACGTATTTGCCCCAATTCACCATCGTCAATCATTTCTTTTAATTTGATAACCGCAGAATGATATTGTAAAATATGCCCCACCATTAATACTCTTTTATTTTTTTCTGCAATTTCTACCAATTCTGTCCCTTCTTCAACTTTCAGCGCAAGGGGCTTTTCAACCATAACATCTTTTCCCGCTAACAAACATTTTTTAGTGAGTTCATAATGTTTTTCGGCAGGAGCGGCAATTACAACCCCCTTTATACCGGGATTATCAAGAAAAGATTTTTCATCATTTGTAAATTCGACATCCGGGAATTCGGATTTTCTTTGCCCGATAACATTTTTTGATGTTTCCAAAACACACTTCAAAGCTCCCATATTGTGAAGATTTCTCAAATGATTTTTTCCCCAGGCTCCGGCTCCGATTAATCCGATGTTTTGTACATTTTTTTTCATATAAATAAAATTTGACGTGAATTAAATATGCTCTAAGATTACCTATTAAATACTAAAATCAAACTTAAACAGCTAACTCGTCCAAGCTGAAATTTGGCGTGCAAATATACTTAAATATTGATAGTAACAAAAAATTTGAAAAATTATTGTTAATTAATTAACAATGGTTTGAATATTCTTATTTCTTCTTGATATATGAAATAAAAGAGAGAATTTAATGGTTTGATATGGAAAGTTTTTTATTCCTAACTGATATCCTAAAATTAAATCTGTAACTTTTGATTCTTTTGTGATTTCTAACCGATAAACAACAGGACGATCTTTAAATGGCACAGGCTTATCTTTATTTACAACGATGGCTTCCTGGTTTCCAAAATATCCTATGTATCCGTCTAATGCGTTTGAAACTATAAATTTCTTAATTGACAAATCAACACCGAGACCAAAAAGTATAGCATCGTTCTGCCGATTATTGGGAAGGTTCATTTGCCATGAATAAAATCCAATCATGCCATGAAATCGCAGTCTGTTAAAATTCTTCTCATGAAATAATAAATCCTTTCCAAAAGAAAGATCAAAAAAATAACCAGGTGCATCAATAAATCTCGCGTCACTCAATTTTGAGCCTGATGCAGTCCGGCAGGACATCCTCAGCGCCACATCAGGAAATTTCTTATCCTTTAAAATCTGAATAATAGTACCAAAGTAAAAATCGCCGGCAGCATAACCTTCACCTGATATATTACGAATGCGGCGCTCAATGACGGTTTTTTCATCTATTTTGTAATGTTCAATCGGCACTCCATAAAATTCAACTGCTACAATATTTTTTACCAGCGGTATATATAAGCATAAGAAAAGATTCTGTGTTTTATCACCCGTACTAAAATGGTTTTCATAACCAACCATGAATTCGTAACGATCTTTCACAAACCCCTTTTCCGATTCGGGGACAGGTAAGGCATTCGGACCTAAATAATATGGTGAGCAAATAATATAGTCGGTCCATGAAGTAATTCCATCCCAGTTGTGCGCCTTATTCCACCATGAATAATCTTCTTGCGAAACAGTTAATTTGCATTGAATAAATAAAGCAATTGTAATTAATATTGCTATTTGTTTTGTCATATATCCTGATTTCATTTATATCAATTGCTGAATTTTGGAGCAATAAAATTACATAAGCAATGTTAAACAAAGAAGAAATATTTTGTTTTATATATATTTGCCATGCAAATTCACATAAAATGTTTACAAAAATTCTATTTCTTTTTCTAAGTTTTTGTTTTGTTATCAGTTCAAAAGGTCAGTCTGATATTTCTGATACAACGCTAAGTATTCCTATGTTCTACGCATCTTATGCCTATCAAATACCCGGAGGTGACCTTGCTGACAGATATGGAAATAACTCAAACATTGGCGGAGGATTTCAATGGAAAACAAATAAAAACTGGATTTTCGGTGCCGATTTCAATTACCTTTTTGGAAGTGATATTAAAAACGCCGACCGGATTATGAGTAATATAAAGACTGATAATGGTAACATCATTGACATGGCAGGCAATTTTACTGATTATTCAATTTACGAAAGAGGGTATTATATATCGGTAAAATTTGGAAAGCTGTTTCCGGTATTAAGCCCAAATCCGAATTCGGGAATCTTTGTAACGGGTAGTGTTGGGTATCTGCAGCACAAAATAAGAATAGAAGTAACGAACAATGCAGCTCCACAATTAAATGGAGACTATAAAAAAGGATATGACCGGTTAACCGGAGGAATAGGCATTAGTGAGTTTGTTGGATACATGTACCTGAGTAATAGCAAGCTTTTAAATTTTTACGCGGGTTTTGAGTTTACGCAGGCATGGACTAAGCCAAAGCGGGATGTTAATTTCGATACAAGGGAACCGGACGAAATTTCCAGGCGATTCGACCTTTTATATGGTATTAAAGTAGGATGGATCATTCCATTGTTTAAGCGCCTTCCTGAAAAGTATTATTATTATTAAATGTCGTTTCTTTATAATATAAGCATATATTTCTACTATTTGTTGATCAGCGTATCTGCCCTTTTCAATGAAAAAGCCAGGTTATGGCTAAAGGGAAGAAAAAATATCTTCTTCCGCCTGTCAGATATTATAAGCGCAAAGGATGAGTTCGTCTGGTTTCATGCAGCATCACTTGGTGAGTTTGAGCAGGGAAGACCAGTGATAGAGGCTTTCCGTGAGAAGTTTCCGCAATATAAAATCCTACTTACCTTTTTTTCACCTTCAGGTTACGAAATAAAGAAAGATTACAAAGGCGTCGATTTTATTTTTTATCTTCCTATTGATACAAAAATAAATGCACTGAAATTTATTCAAATCGTTAATCCCAGGCTGGCAATTTTTATTAAGTACGAATTCTGGTTCAATTACTTAGATGTTCTTTATAAGAAAAATATTCCGGTTTTTATTGTTTCGGTTATTTTCAGGAAAGAGCAGCACTTTTTTAAATGGTATGGCGGATGGTTCAGGAAAATGCTGAAAAAAATTACATTTTTCTTTGTTCAAAACCGAAGTTCATTGGAGTTATTGGAATCCATTGGGATCAAAAATGTAAAAATCAGCGGCGATACCCGGTTCGACAGAGTTTTTACAATTTCCCAAAAAACGCAAAAGTATCCTCTAATAGTTAGGTTTACTGATGGTAAAAAGATTTTTCTTGCAGGCAGCACCTGGCAGCCGGATGAAGAACTGATTGAACAGCTTGCCGATAAATATAAAAATGATATAAAATTCATCATTGCTCCTCACGAAGTTCATGAGGAAAGGATCAGGTCGTTAATTAGCAGGTTTGATAAACACAAAGTCCTGCGGTACTCCGAATCAGATGAAATTAATATCAGCCGCGCCGATATTCTGATAATTGACGGTATAGGATTTCTGTCGAGCCTGTATCAATATTGTGATGTTGCTTATATTGGAGGAGGATTCGGTAAGGGGATTCACAATATTCTTGAAGCGGTTACTTTTGGCAAGCCGGTGATATTCGGACCGAATTATTTTAAATTCCAGGAAGCTGTTGAACTAATATCCCAGGGCGGAGCTATTAGTGTTAATAATATTGGTGAGTTGATTGAAAATACCGATAAACTCCTTAAAGAAGCAGATTACTATAAAACTTGCGCGGAAATATGTAAAAATTATATTATTTCAAATTGTGGTGCAACCCGTATTATTCTTGATAATTTGCAAAAGATTATCAATACTTAAAACTTTAACTCCTCCTTATTCTTCAGGAATAATTCACAAGCATCCTTGATTGTTTGCCTGACAGGAAGGAACTTGAAATCCAGGGCTTGAATAAGTTTATCGCTTGAATAATAATATGTATGATTTGCGGTTCGGGCAGTTTCTTTTGTGATAAGCGGTTTATTATTGGAAAACAATCCTTTAATATATTCTAACCGCCAGGCTATTTCACTAATATACGGAGTAGCTTTATATTTAGGTCCGGGCATTTTCAGGTATTCGGCAATCCAGTCAAAAATCTGTTTATAGGTTAAGTTATCAGCCGAAATAATAAAACGTTCATTATAAATATCGCTTTCCATTAGGCGGATCATTGATTCTGCCACATCCCGCACATCCACAAACCCGTTAACACCCGGAGTATAAAATTTAAACCCATTCCTTACCATCGAAATCAAACTTCCAATACCTCTGTTCAATTCCCTCGGACCCAGTATTACGGATGGATTAATGATAACAGCATTCAATCCTTCTTCAATACCTCTCCAAACCTCTCTTTCGGCTCCATATTTGCTAATGGCATAATTTGAGTTTTTCTTTGAAGTTTTCCAAACAACATTCTCGTCAATAACATTGTCATTTTCAGCCCTCCCGATTGCAGCTATTGAACTTACATGACAAAATTTCCTGATATCTTTACCGAGAGCTGCATTTATAAGATTTGCCGTTCCTTCAACATTTGTTTTCATCATTTTTTTTCTATGAGAAGGATCAAACGATACAATTGCCGCTGCATGATACACATCCGATATATCATTCAGAGCTTCATTCAATAAATAAATATCAAGCAAATCGCCTTCAACCCATTCAATCTTGTCTAAATATTTTTGAGTATCTTGGGTATAAAATGAAAAGACATTTGATAAAAGATTAAAATTACTGTCTGCCCTTTTAATCGCCCTTACTTTTTTCCCTATCTTTAATAAATGAAATAAAAGATGTGATCCCAAAAAACCGGTGCCTCCTGTAACAAATATCATCGTACAAAACTATTAAAAATATATATAAATGCTATTCCGTGTATGCGTGTTAAAAACTTTTAGCCTTAGCTTAAAAATTTATTACGATGTCTGTTTCTATAATTATTCTTAACTGAAAAATCATTGAGTACTCGGTATTAAATTCTGATACATTTAATTATTTTTTTTATATTTGCTTTTTCAATCAATAAACAATTTGTAACAAAACACGTCGCAGATTGTATAACGTTGGTAACACGAGTAATGAACAATTATTTATTTAATTAAAATTCAACAAAATGAAAAAGTCCATTCTTATTCTCGCAGGTATAATTTTCATATTTACTTTTAACGTTAAGGCACAAAAAGGGAAAGAGCTTGTAATTGGAATAGGAGCCGCTTTAACAAATACCTGGATTCTTAACCAAAATTTTTATGGCGAAGCCGAAGTGGACTATGCACCCAAAATTGGATATGCCGCCAGTTTTAACCTGGGTTATAATATCACAGAAAATATTTCTGTAATGACAGAGTTACAATATTCAGCCCAGGGACAAAAATATGAAGGAAAACAGAATATCGGTGGTACTACGTATGAAACTAAAAGGAATATTAATCTCAGGTATCTGAGCATTCCGGTTTTCTTTAAATACGCATTTGGAACAACGGAAACCAAATTTCGTTTTTTAGTAGGTCCGCAAATTGGTATTTTATTTGATGCAACCCAGGATTACACTCGTAATGGGGAAAAGTTTAATACAGTAAAAGTCAACTTAGATGGAAAATTTTTTGATCCAGGTGCAAATAATATAGAAGACCGTTTTGAAAAAACGGATATAGGAATTGTGCTTGATGTTGGGGCAGATATTCATATTTCAAAGCTATTTTTTGTCAGTGCAGGTGGCAGGATTAATTACGGTTTAAAAGATATTAATGCACCTGCATACAGGATCAAAGACCTGGATGGCGAATACACTACTTCACATAACTTATGGGGAGGTTTGTACTTTGGTATCTGTTATAAACTGGATGTGCAAGGATACAGCCAGAGAAGTTTTTAATCGGGAGAAAATATTTTATCATATAAGGAAATCATAGTTTCCAAATCAATAAGCACATTTATAATTAAATAAGTGCCGAAGCCGATTAAGATAATACCTACAAACCTGTTCATCCATATCATTACTTTCGCATTAAGGAATTTCTTAATACGATTAGAAACAAAACACTTCAATATATCGGTTCCGAGAATTGTAGATAACACACCGGTCAGGAAAATTAAAATAGCCCTGTTGTTTACTCCATAATTTGCACTTATTGATACAACAACGGTTACCCAGATGAACCACATACCCGGATTGACAGCATTCAAAAAAAAACCTTTTACGACATAAATGTATGGCTTAGGAGTATTTGTTTCAATGTTCCCGTTGTTTTCATCACTCCTTTCCTGTGCTTTCCTGCCAAAGGTAAATGTCCCGAAAATAATCAGGATGATCCCGCCGATAATACTAAAAAGGAAATTTTCTCTTGGGTCAGTTCCCAGAATTTGTGTTGCTCCGAAATAACAAAGTATAAGTGCTGAAAGATCGCTTATAAAAATTCCAAAAGCCAATAAGACACCGGACTTAAACCCCCTGTGAATACTCGTTTGGATAAGGGCAAAAAATCCGGGTCCCATTAGAATAGCAAAAGTTATTCCTACTAAAATGCCTTGAAGAAACGGACCCATCTTTTTACTTTTCTAAATATGGTTGTATTTTTCTAAATATTCCTTCCATTCGGTGTGGAGATCTTTATTCAGGACGCGGGGAAATTTATTTGCCCCACCCTCTTTACCTTTCATCTTCATCCAGTCGGAAAATACTTTTGTAGGAAGAATATCAACAAAAACATCTCTGATGGCTTCGATTCGTTCAACCCTGTAATCATCATTCAATACCTTCAGGTACTCATCTAATTTTATTCTTACCTCTTCCGGTTCTACTTTATCATCACTTCCGAGATACCATTTATGTGCAAAAAGAGAGTCATATTCAATTCCGGCAACAGAAAATTCCCTTACCTCGACATTCAATTCGTTTTCAAGCATTTCAATTGCCCGCGACATATTATCTAATGAAAGGTGCTCTCCACAAATACTCAGGAAGTGCTTGGTTCT
>Ga0255365_10109_pt1 | contig 19579 bp, 20 predicted proteins | sample ANMaggSeSYBR01J3_FD_182089 | JGI IMG/M metagenome (GOLD analysis project Ga0255365, IMG submission 182089) | Sediment cell enrichment communities from methane seep in Santa Monica Basin, California, United Staets - ANME aggregate JGI... | ecosystem: Environmental > Aquatic > Marine > Cold seeps >... | reverse complement strand
AATCGGGACTGCATTTTGTATGACAAGGTTGGTAATATCAAGGTCAACTGTACCGATATTATTTACAGTACAATTCCAGACAGCAGAATCACCAATTGAAACATTACCATAATTGTAATAATCCACCGGAACTTCTATCTCAGGTGTTCCGGCACCTCCAAGATCTACTTTATATATTTTGCTGGTTGTTTGTGCTCCATCTACATACCAGAGGTATTGACCGTCAAAAACTATTCCTGAAGGTTGTATGTTTTCACTGGCATGGCTCTCTAAAATAGTCCCTATCGTATCTGTTTTATAAATCATATCACCCCAATAATCTACAACCCAAAGATTGTCGTTTTCAACACAAACATCCCAAGGTTGATCTCCAGGAGATTGGAATTGAGTTAATACATTACCTGTGTTATCAACTTTATAAATGGTACCGGGATCAGGATAATAGGTTGCCACCCAAAAATCACTATTATCATAAGCTATCCCTGACATGTAATGATCAGGAAGGTCGAACTGGGAAAGTTTGTTGCCTGAAAAATCAAATTGCATGGCATAAGCGGGCAAAGACGCGCTGTTTGCATGATCGGTGATCCATAAATGAGTACCATCATAGGTCATCCCAAATGAATCTTCCAAGTCAGGTGAAGAAAATAATAATACACTGCTACCATCAGATGGATCGAATTTGTAAACCTCATCACCATCAACTCCATAAATACCAAAATAAAAATAAGTTCCATCCCATGCTAATCCCGATGCTTGTCCGGGAATAGGCCATGAATCAAGAATAGTCCAGTCTTTTGTATCATCTGACTGTGCATATGTTCCTGGAATTGTAACAAAACAAAGTATGGACACAAGAAGCAGATTTCCTCTTCTTAAAAAATTAAGATTTTTTAAGTTTTTCATATGTTTACATTTTAAGATTAATTTAACCACTAAAATACAACAATACAATCAACATAATGGAATTTTAACTATTCATAATTTCCAGATATATATTTTATTAAATGATCAGCTATGTATTGGTTACCCTTAATATTCCAGTGTACGTCTCCCGGAATAAAATATTGTTTGATTATTTCAGTTGGATTTGTTTCATTTATAAAATAAGGATAAAGATTAATAAACCCGATATTATTCATCGTACAATACTTTTCCCAAAATCCAACTTGTATATTGTACGGGTCTCTCTGGTCGATGATGGATGGCCAGGGATAAATTACAATTGTTACTTTAATATTGTTCTGATTGCATAATTCTGATAATAAATTCATGTTTTCCGTGGCTAGTCTAAGACCTTTCTTTCCCCATTTTTCATAATAATCCAGTGTATAACTCCAACTTAAAGTGGCTGCGATAAATTCACTATTTTCTACCTCTAATTCATCAAGCATAGATCCTCCGCTTGCAGGGTTCCATCTTTCTGTTACCGGATTTCTTTTGCTGCTGATGATTTTATTTGAGATAGAATAATAGAGGTATGAATAATTAAATAAATATCTGCGAAACCAAGATTTAAAATGATATAAACCATTTTCATTACGAGGCTCAAAATCTTCATACGTGATCTCATTAAGAGGATCGCTATTATCAATAAAAACATACAATTCGTCAAATTTTAATCCCTTTTGTTCGATTAAATATTTAGTCTTTAAATAATAGAATTTTGGGCTATAACTTACAACTCCAGCATTAAGAATTTCAATACCCGGCAATCTTGCATCAAGAATGCCGACAAAACTTTCTTCCCATGTCATACCAACTCCTTCAGTAAAAGAATCACCAATAAAGAGAATTCTTTTCTTATCTGGATCTGGAGTAATTTCTCTGCAGGCCTTATCCTTAAACCCAAGTGAGTTGGTAAAAACCTTAAAGACTTTTTGACCCCAAATATTTTTAACATTCCGATTTGGTAATAAGCCATGATGATAATAAGGATGGGGGCAACGGAACGAATTGTAATTTTCAGGTATAAAAATAAGGGCAGAAATAAAATCAAGAATTATTATCGCAAATATTAATATGATCGCAAAGGTTGCATTGGGATATTTCTCGAACCACCGGCCTGATTTTCGGGATTTCATAGTAACTCCAAAAATACTTAATATTTTAAAACTTATTAACATCATATTGCAATTACAGACAGCCTCGCAAAAAGTTTGTAATTTTGGACATCAATATACAATTCATATTTATTTACACCTGATGGAGAATTTTATTGTTTCGGCAAGAAAATACAGACCACAAACTTTTGATACGGTGGTTGGGCAAAATTCTATAACCAGTACGTTAAAAAATGCTATTCAGAATAATCATTTAGCCCAGGCATTTCTATTTTGTGGTCCAAGAGGAGTTGGGAAAACAACCTGCGCAAGAATACTGGCTAAGACAATAAACTGCGAAAACATTTCAGAAAACATTGAAGCATGTGACAAATGTGAATCATGTATATCATTCAACAGTTCAGCTTCTTTTAATATCCACGAACTGGATGCCGCTTCAAATAATTCAGTGGATGATATCCGGAATTTGGTAGACAGGGTAAGGATTCCGCCGCAGGTTGGAAGATACAAGGTGTATATCATTGATGAGGTTCATATGTTGTCGCAGGCAGCCTTTAATGCATTTTTAAAAACACTTGAAGAACCACCGGCATATGCCAAGTTCATTTTAGCAACCACAGAAAAACATAAAATCATTCCTACAATTCTTTCGCGCTGCCAGATATATGACTTTAAGAGGATCACCGTTGAAGATATTGCGAATCATCTTGGCTTTGTTGCTCAACAGGAAGATGTAACGTTTGAGCCAGATGCACTCCATATCATTGCACAGAAGTCGGATGGTGCACTACGAGATGCCCTATCTATTTTTGATCAGATTGTTAGTTTTGGGGGAAAGAATATCACCTATAAAAATGTTATTGAGAACCTCAATGTTCTTGATTATGACTATTTCTTTAAAATCGTTGACGCCATATTAAATGGAAATATTAAAGAAACTTTATTGATCATCAATGAAATTATTAACAATGGTTTTGATGGGCAGCATTTTATTATCGGTTTTGGAGAACACATGAGGAATCTTTTAGTGTGTAAAGATCCGGTAACACTTCAATTACTGGAAGTTGGGGGAAGTATTAAAGGAAAATACAAAGAACAGGCAACCGTTTGCTCAACGGACTTTCTATTGAAAGCGCTCGACATCAATAATAAATGCGATATTGATTATAAAAGCAGTAATAACAAGAACCTGCATCTTGAACTGAGCCTCATGAAAATGTGTTCCATAGGGAATACAGGCTACCATGATCTGACCAGAAAAAGCTCAATAGTTACTGAAAAAAAACAGGAAACTTATAAGCCTGTGCCGGTAGAGCAGAAAAGCAAAAGCCTGGAACCTTCCATATCAACTATTAAGCAACCCTTAAAAAGCAAATCAATCCCCAGCACCATATCCATCAAAAATCATCATGCTGCAAAGGAAGTTAAAGAAGAAAATACTGAAGATGACTTAAAAAACAAACCTGCAGATGAATTCGATCAAAATCATATAGAATCAATTTGGGAAGATGTTGCAACGAAATATAAGTCTGACAAAAATTTTTATTCAACCTTAACAAAACACAAACCTGTTAAAAAAGAAAATTTTATTATAGACTTTACTGTGGATAATAAAATCCAAAAAAGAGAAATCGAAGACCATTTGATTGAATTTCTTCCGGTTATACGGGCAAAACTGAACAATTACAAGATACAGATGAATATTTTAGTAACCGAACAACCTGCAAATTTCAAACCCTATACACCGCAGGACAAATTCAATAAAATGGTCGAAAAAAATCCAGCGCTTTTAAAATTAAAGGATCAACTAGATCTGGAGATAGATTTTTAAACCATGTTAAGTCTGATCTCAAAACTTATTCTGAAACTTACCGGCTGGAAAATCGTTGGGGGAATTCCCGAAGGAATTTTAAAGTGCGTTGTTGTTGTTGCTCCTCACACAAGCATGTGGGATTTTGTTTGGGGGAGATTTGCCTATTGGGCTCTCCGGGTCAAAGTGAAGCTCCTGATCAAAAAGGAATCATTTGGTTTAATTACCGGGCCTCTTTTAAAACGCTCTGGTGGAATTCCGGTTGACAGAAGCAAAAGCGACAATATGGTTGAATCAGTGGCTAAACTTTTTGATGAATATGAATCTCTTCATATCACCATAACCCCCGAAGGAACACGCAAGTACAATGATAAATGGAAAAAGGGATTTTACTATATTGCCTTAAAAGCCAATGTTCCAATTGCCCTTGGAGTAATAGATTATAAAAAGAAAGAAGTTGGGATTGATAAAATCTTTACACCTACCGGCAACTTTGAAGAAGATTTTAACATCATTGAAGATTTCTACAGGGGACGAGGAGCCAAATATCCCGAAAGATACAATTTAAGCTAAAACGAATAGCCGAGAGAAGTGGTAACCCCAAAGTCATTATTTGATGCAGCATCAGAGGCTGGCTCACTATCGTAATTATCATAAAATGACAAGCTGAAATACATGTCATTTATTATTTCAATTTTTACTTTAATATCGAAATTTATTCTCCAACGGTTTTTTACAGTAAAACTTGGATAAGTAATAAAGTTTGAGGTAATATCAATCTCCGGGTCCTTAAACCGGAATAGCCGATAGGAAACCCCAACAAATCCATCTACATTTACACGGGCTTCTGTCGTATCAGTAGACCACTCTTTGTTTACCATGACCCCAAGAGCTGCCAATAAATTATTTGAATTTGTATGCACAATTTCATTTCCAACGCCCAAACCACCTTGTAACCGCAAATCCAAACCTAATTCCGAATTTCGCTCACTACTAAAAGTTCCAAGACCAAACCAACTTTTCTTTAACCGCCTGTATATTGAAAGGCTTGCATCATTTTTATCAGTTCTATCCTGGTTTTTTTGATCAGTAATATTTGAATTCAGTTGTAATCGTGTAAAATAGTTTTTTTGTTGGTATTTTAAATTACTGCTAAAATTTAGCTGTGACACAGTACTTGCTTTTGAATAACTATAGCCCAGGTCAACATTGCCACTTAATCTTTTCCAAAACCTGTTTTTAATTGGTGTAATTTCTATAACCTCTATCAACGGTGTTAGAATCGTATCATTTGTTGTAACAATATTTACAAACTGATCAAGATGAGATTTTGCGAAAGAACCAAACCTTCTTCTTCCATCTTTAAAAATAATTTCATAATTTTTATTTGAATAGAAAGTTGCAATTTTATCATATTTAATATCTACTGTGCTTACACCGTAAGTTTTATAGTTCATGTATCCATATTTATAACTTTTTATTTCGCCCGATACCCTATCACCATTTAAAAAATAAACTGTATCGTTTTTTTGGGCAGTAGCAGTTGAAACAACTATAATAAAAGCAAAAAACAGGAATATTTGTAAATATTTGATATTATGTTGATTCATTAAAGTATAAAAGTTATTAAAGCTGTAAAAATACCAAATTATTTATATTCTTTTATTTCAGCTTCACCCTTTAAAACCCTTAAACCATTAAATGCCAAAACTCTCATTTCATCCTCTCCAGGGTATACATGTGTAGGGGCGATTTTATGAATTCTTTCAATAATTAGATTAACAAACCATTTGCTATTGGCTACTCCACCCGTAATCAAAATCCCGTCAATATCTCCCTTCAGTACAGTGCTCATGGCACCAATTTCTTTGGCTACCTGGTAAGCCATAGCCTGAAGAACAGAATTAGATTTTTCATCACCATCAAATGCTTTCATTTCAGCATCATAAGCGCTATTTGATGCAAGGTAAGCTACCAGGCCGCCTTTACCCTTAATCATTTCAATAATCTCTTTCTCGGTGAACTCGCCACTAAAACATAACCTAACCAAATCACCTGTTGGCAATGTTCCTGATCGTTCCGGCGAAAACGGACCTTCACCATCCAAGCCCTGGTTAACATCAACAACTTTCCCCCTCCTGTGAGCTCCAACTGTTATTCCCCCGCCCAGGTGTACAACTATCAAATTTAAATCTTCGTATTCGCGCATGATTGATTTTGCATGCTCCCTCGCTACTGCTTTTTGATTTAAGGCATGGAAAATAGATTTCCTGGTAAATCTTGGATGACCTGTATATCTTGCAATATCATCCATCTCATCCACCACAACAGGGTTCGCAATATATGCTTTTGCTTCTTTGAGTGATTTCGCGATATCATGTGCTATCAACCCTCCAAGATTACTTGCATGCTCTCCCACCGGGCTGTTTCTCAAATCATAAATCATCCGATCATTTACAGCATAAACTCCTGATTCAATAGGTTTAAGCAGCCCTCCCCTTCCCATAACTATTTTTATGGAATTGAGGTCGATATCTGCCTCCTTTAGCTGATCGAGTATTAATTTTTTTCGATATTGAAACTGGTCTGTAATTTTTTCGAAAGCAACAAATTCCTCATTGGTATGCTTAATATTTTTCAGGAATATCGGTATTTCATTTTCGTATACCGCAATTTTTGTTGAAGTTGAACCCGGATTGATAGCAAGAATACGAACAACATTATCCATGGTAACTTCTTTATTGAATCAGAATAAAAAATCAAAATTAAGAATTTAGCCGATTGCAGCAGCAAGCGCTATAGATAAATATTTTATCTTTTCAGAATCTGCCCGCGATGTTAAAACAACAGGTACTTTAGCGCCCATAATAACTGCTGCTGTTGATGCACCTCCAAGAAAATTCAATGCCTTGTACAAAAAATTAGCGCCGTTTATATCTGGTGCAACCACAATATCAACATTTCCAGCAACATCACTTTGGATATTTTTTACTTCCGCTGCTTTTTTTGAAATAGCATTGTCAAGGGCAAGAGGACCATCAATTATACATCCGGTAATTTGTTGCCGTTTGTTCATCATCGACAAGGTTGCAGCATGCATTGTGGATTCCATTCTTTGATTTACAGTTTCAACCGCACCCACAATAGCAACCTTTGGATTTGGTTCACCTAACAAATGAAAAAGCTCCACAGCATTATTTATCACTCCTATCTTTTCTTCAAAAGTGGGAGCTACATTCATTGCTGCATCTGTTACCCCGAGAATTTTATGATAATGCGGAGATTCAAAAATGGCAACATGGCTTAAAATACTGCCTTTTCGCAAACCATGCTCTTTATCAAGAACAGCTTTAAGCAGTTGTGCGGTGCTTACCATTCCTTTCATTAACAAATCAGCATGGCCTTCACGTATCAACTGTGCCGCTTGTAGCGATGCTTCAAATTTATCCTCAATATCAATTAACTCAAATTTACTTATATCATAATCGATCTCTTTTGATATTTTTTCAATCTTTGATTTAATACCTACTAAAACAGGTTCAACAATACCTTCGCTTCCGGCATTTTTCAACGCTTGTAGTACATCATAATCCCCGGCAGCGGCAACAGCAATTTTCCTCCGTCGCTTGGCTTTTGCCATATCAACCAATTCAGAAAGTTTTGAGATCATAGCATTTATTTTGTGATTTTTAAGAGCTTATAACAAAATTGCTGCAAAAGTATAAATTGCCAATACATTAACAATAAATAAAGGATTAAAAAAAATCAATAATTAACTTTCCAGGTTTTTGAATTAAATATAGTTGAAGTATCTCACTTTCAGTAGACCACCGATATTGTGTCTGCTTATAAAATTTTATTCCGAATAGAACAAGATCATTTTTTCGATCGCCTGTTCACATACATCACAAAATTTTTCCCCATTGAATGTATTCATCAAACAGTCATAAGCAGGGCGGTAAACACCCCTGGCTGCATAACCCCCTCCTTCAAAAACACCTGTTTTATCAATATATTTTTCTTTTGAGGGCGTAGGTATGGGTACTTTTTTACGGATCAGGTTTTTCCATTTTTTATCAAAATTTACAAGGGTAGTCAGGTTGGGCTCCCAGGGTTCTATATCCAATGAATAAAACTCGCTATATGCAACTTCTGAATTATAGTACTCATCACCCAAACCTGCAAATCCATGCCCCAGTTCATGGACAAATATTTTACCGGCCAGCAAATTACTATTTACGCTAACTGAATAATAATTATAAATGGCTCCCCCTCCATATTTGGACGAATTAACCAGGATATAGATTTGATCGTAAGGAGCATTGGCAGCCAGATCCCTCACTATTTTATTATCATAAGTCATGCAATATCTTTCACTGTCGAAAGTATAAAATGAGGTACTCATTAGAGTTTTTTTCCAGATTGAATCTGCCGGAATATCGTTCCCTGATTCCTTTGAAGAGGCCAATATACCTCTAATGTTGAATTTGTCTTTATAATTAGAATAAGGATCAAATGAAAAAAGAATCCCGGCAAAATGCTTACAATCCTCAATGAACAGTCCCATTTCCGATTCTTCATATCCTTCCGGGAGGATCACTATATCAACTTTAATACAAGGATCGCCTGAAACTTGGACATCAAAAGCAGGGTATTCGCTTCTTCTTTCCGGTGATATGAAATAGTTGTTAATATCATAGTGATATAAAAACCTCTCCTCAAAATCACCCTCGCTATTCCTGCCATAAAATACTACTTTGGCATTTTTCTTAGGAAGTGGCATTACTACAGTCTCATTAAAACTTCTTTGAGTTGATTTTGCTTCTTCAGTCGTTTGCCATTCTCCGAAGAGTGTGCTGTAACCCCTTGAATAGATTAAAGAATCTGTTGCGAGATCATATACTTTGAAATAGTATTTACCATAATAAAAAGTATCAATTAAATTTATGTGCGATCCACCCCAATATGGTTCAATTTTTACTTCATCCAGAAAATAATTCTCCGTTTCAGAATCACCTGAATGAAAGTAATCAATACGAAGGGATTTATTATAAAATGTATTATCAAATGATCCAAAAACAGTTAATGATACAAATACGAGCAAAACCAAAAATAAATTTTTCATGATCAGATTATTATATGTCAGGAAACTATTATTTCTTTAAAGTAGCAATCTGCTCTTCAATTACTTTTATTTTACTTTCAGCATCTGTTTTTTTCTGCTGTTCTTTTTCAACCACAGTTGCAGGAGCATTATTTACAAATCTTTCATTACCCAGTTTTTTCGTCACTGAATTCAAAAATCCCCGGGTATATTTAAGTTCTTCTTCTAATTTTTTTATCTCGGACTCGACATCCACCGAACTTCCCAATGGAACATAAAACTCAGTTGATTTTACAATAAAAGTCACAGATCCGGAAGGTTTTTCATCCACATACTTTATTTCGCTGATATTGCAGAGTTTTTTAATAACACTATCGAAGGTATGGTCTGCTTCCTCAGCATAATTCTTTTTTATATGGAGTTCAATGATTTCCTTATTTGCGATATTTTTTGACTGACGAAGATTTCTAATTGCAATTATAACTTCCTCTTCATTCTCAAATATTTCAAGAATCTTCTCAGAATACTTTTTCGATTTTGGCATTGAAGTATTCATGATGGATTCATTTTCATCCCTCTCTTTTAAATGATGCCAGATTTCTTCACTTATAAAAGGCATAAAAGGATGTGCAATTTTCATTAATTCCTCGAAAAATGCAATAGTTTTCTCGTAAGTGTTTTTATCAATAGGCTTTTGATAGGGGGGTTTGATCATCTCAAGATACCACGAACAGAAATCATCCCATATCAGTTTATAAACTGCCATCAATGCCTCAGAAATTTTATAATTCGAGAATAGTTTATCAATTTCCTTGATTGTAGAATTCAATTTCGCTTCAAACCATTGTACAGAAACATTGCATGATTCACATTGGTCCAGTTTCTCATCTACCTCCCATCCCTTTACCAATCTCAATGCATTCCAAATTTTATTGCTAAAATTTCTTCCCTGCTCGCACAATGAAACATCAAAAGGCAGGTCATTACCGGCAGGTGAAGTTAACAGCATCCCAACACGAACTCCATCAGCGCCATAAGTACTCATTAATTCAATTGGATCAGGGGAATTGCCAAGCGATTTTGACATTTTCCGGCCCATTTTATCACGGACAATTCCAGTCAGGTATACATTCTTAAATGGAATGTCATTTCTGTATTCCAGTCCGGCCATGATCATACGTGCTACCCAAAAAAATAAAATCTCCGGAGCGGTAACCAAATCATTGGTTGGGTAATAGTATTTTATATCTTTATTGTCAGGATACCGAATTCCATCAAAAACTGAGATCGGCCAAAGCCATGAGGAAAACCATGTATCAAGTACATCTTCATCCTGGTGTATATCTTCTATTTTCAAATCAGGCAAATCATACTTCTCTTTCGCAATTTCAAATGCTTCTTCTTTTGATTTAGCGACAACAATTTCTCTATTCGGAAGATAATAGGCGGGAATCCGTTGTCCCCACCACAATTGGCGACTGATACACCAATCCCTGACATTTTCCATCCAATGGCGATAAGTATTTTTAAATTTGGCAGGATGAAATTTTACGGTATTATCCATTACAACATCCAGGGCAGGTTTTGCCAGGTTCTCCATTTTCAGGAACCATTGCAACGAAAGTTTAGGTTCAATAACCTCATCCGTTCTTTCTGAACATCCAATTTTATTTATATAATCCTCTTTTTTTACAAGGTTACCGGCTTTCTCCAGATCAAGCAAAATCAGATCCCTGGCTACAAAACGGTCTTCGCCGATATACAATTCTGCTTTTTCATTTAAAGTCCCATCATCATTAAAAATATCAATCGTATCCAATTTATGACGGATACCTATTTCATAATCATTGATATCATGGGCTGGCGTTATTTTCAAGCAGCCTGTTCCAAATTCCATGTCCACATAATCATCTTCAATAATAGGTATTGAGCGGTTGATCAAGGGCACTAAAACTCTTTTTCCCAGTAAATGCTCAAACCTGTTATCTTTTGGATTCACACAAACTGCAGTATCACCAAGAATAGTTTCCGGACGGGTTGTGGCAATTGTTACCCACTCCTGCCTGCCTGCCAGCACGGTATCCTCTGAGTCTTCAACTTTATACCGTAAATAATATAGCTTAGATTGAACCTCTTTGAAAATCACCTCTTCATCCGAAACTGCCGTTAAAGCTTTTGGATCCCAGTTCACCATTCGAACACCACGGTAGATCAATCCCTTATTGTATAAATCAATAAAAACATCAATTACCGATTCGTACAACTCTTCATCCATGGTAAATCTTGTTCTTTCCCAATCGCAGGAAGCCCCCAGTTTCTTTAATTGTTCAAGGATAATCCCACCATGCTTTTCTCTCCATTCCCATGCATGTTTTAGAAATTCTTCCCTGCTCAATTTAGATTTATCAATACCTTCTTCTTTCAACTTAGCCACAACCCTTGCCTCTGTTGCAATTGAAGCATGATCCGTTCCCGGCAACCACAAAGTATTTTTTCCCAGCATACGGGCACGGCGTACAAGTACATCCTGCAAAGTATTGTTCAGCATATGACCCATGTGCAGTACACCTGTTACGTTAGGTGGTGGTATTACAATACAATAAGGGTCCCTTTCATCAGGTACACTTCTGAAAAATTCATTTTCCATCCAGAATTTATACCACTTATCTTCGGTATTTGCAGGATTATACTTACTCGGAATTTTCATTTTTACAACAGATTGGATAAATTATTTTGAAGGGTCAAAAGTATTAAAAAACTATAAACTATTCGAGGGGTTACTTGAGCTTAATTTGATTTAAATATTGCAGGGATTCTGGCCCTATATTAAAAATTAAATCAATGATACTTAGATTCGGGATAAATTCAAATTTCTCCCCAAATACCTGTATGTAGGTACTAAATTGAATTTTTGATTCTTTTTTCGGATTGATTTCGTTTCTTAGATCAATTAGTCCTTTTTTAATCTTTTCAGAATATAACTCAGTAAATTTTATCTCAATATCACATTCCAGTATTTTTAGGATAGTTTCAAGAATCTTGCTATTAAAATCCAACAAGTATTTGTGTTTTTCGAAATAAAATGGCTCAAGTTCATCCTTGTAAAAAAGAAAATAAGGGGAATTGCTATAAGCCGAAGATATTGCCCTCCAGTGTATCAACTGCCATTTTTCAGTGTATGAAATTTCTATGTCTTCAATTTTTGTCCTATTTCCATTCACTTTAATTACGGGAATGGTCAAAGATTGAGTACCATTGGCAGTATAAATCAAACACCTGTTTCTATAAGTTTGTTTTATATAATGTTCTTCTTTCTCAAAATAAACATCATCTGAGTGAATTATATGGGCAAAATATTCAACCGGACCCAAATAGGCAGTTGACATCAATATGCTAGAAGATTCTTTCATTCAACAAGATCTTTTGCAAAGGTATAAAAGACAGGCATAAAAAAAGGCGTTGCAATCCTACAACACCCTTTTTTATTAAGATATCAATTATTTTCTATTTTGCTACTTCCGCCTTTGCAAGCAGGACATCTTCTATTGCACCTTTTAATGCATCTTTTGGTAACGCACCCTGTGCCATTTGCGGTTGTCCGTCTTTCGGGCAGAACAGCATTGAAGGAATACTCCTGATGCCAAAAGCAGCAGCTAATTCCTGTTCTTTTTCTGTATCTACTTTATAAATGTTGATCTTGCCATCATACTCTTCTGATAACTCTTCAAGAATCGGGGCAACCATTTTACACGGTCCGCACCAATCGGCATAAAAATCAATCAAACATGGCAAATCTCCTTCAAATTGCCAATCCTTATTCTTTTCGAAATTAAATACTTTGTCTAAAAATGTCTGTTTTGTTAAATGTTCCATATGTTTGTTTTTAAATATTTTTTGATTCCTCTTTATTTACTTTTAATACAAAATCATTGATAATACTCATGTAATCTTCTTTCGACAGAGCGCCGGGCTGCATAGCAGGTTTCCCTTCCATCGGCGAAAACAAAATAGATGGAATGCTTCTTACCTGGAAAACTGTCGCCAGTTCTTTTTCTTTATCTGTATTCACTTTATAAATTATCACTTTTCCATTATAGTGGTCAGCCAGGTCGTCCATAATCGGCGCTACTATTTTACATGGTTTACACCAGTCAGCATAAAAATCAATGATACAAGGTAATTCACCTTTATAAATCCATTCTTCAGGATTGGATTCATAATCCCAAACTTTATCCTTAAAATCAGCAGTTGTCAGATAAACAGGTTTTATATCCTCTAATTTTTCATTTGAAACTACATCCTTTACTTGTTCTGATATTTCAGAATCTTGAACATTGCTTTTATCACTTGCATCTTCAGAATCCTGGTTACATGAAAATAGCCCAAATACAGCTAACAATGATATTATTAAAAATACTTTTTTCATTAAATAAGGTATTTAAATTTATTTATCTTTTTTCTCTCCCAGCAAAAACTCATCAATCGCCTGTTTAAATGTTTCTTTTGGCAAGGCTCCCGTCGACATTTGCGGTTTTCCTTCCATGGGGACAAAAAGCACAGCAGGTATACTCCTTACTCCAAACACCCTTGATAATTCACGTTGCTTTTCAGTATTGATTTTATATACAGTGATCTTACCGTCATATTCATTAGCCAGTTCTTCCATTATCGGAGCAATCAGTCTGCAAGGTTTACACCAGTCAGCGTAAAAATCTATAATACAAGGAAGGTCACCTTCAAAAACCCACTCTTCAGGATTCTTATCGAAATCGTAAACTTTTTCCTTGAATGAATCAACAGTTAAATGTTCTGGTTTAATGGTTTCTTTTTCCTGAGCCGAAACCGATAACACTCCTGTAAAAATTGCCAGTAATAGAAGCACTAAATAATTTTTCATAATATTAACTTGTTTATGTGATTTTTTTTAAACGCTGCAAAATTAAAAAAATTTTAATTAATATATCGCTTAAATATCACTTTTTTGTATTTTTGCAGTCAAAATTCATTCCAATTGACAATATGTCATAAAACTTAAATATTCGTATTTGGAATCCTTATTTAAAAATATCGAGTTAATAGAATTTGAAAACGTTTTTTCATCTGACGAAAAATGTATGGAATTCCTTGCAAATGAGAAATGGAAAAATGGTTTTGCTTGCAGGAAGTGTGGGCATACAAATTATTGTAAAGGGAAAAAACCGTTTTCAAGAAGATGTACGAAATGTAAATCGGAAGAATCAGCAACAGCACATACGCTTTTTCACAAATGCAAATTTCCTTTGAATGAAGCATTTAAAATTACTTACCTCGTCTGTCACAATCATGACATATCTTCCTACAAACTTTCAGAAAAAATAAATCTGCGGCCAATGACCTGCTGGAATTTCAAAAAGAAAATTACAGAATGTATTGATTCACGGGGTGATATAAATATCCTTGAAAAAGAAAAATTAAAGAAAGACCTGCTGAGTTAAACGCCGAAAAGCGCCCACCTTTATAGGATGACGCTTTTCGGATGAAAAAAATTACCAATTTATCCTGGTAGTTTAACGCATTATCAAAATTAAATATTGTCTGTTAATGAAAAATTCTCGAAAATTTTTTATTAAAGATCAGTTTACTATAAAAATTTAGATTTCACCTTCCTTCTGCTGTTGCTCTTCAAATTCCCTGATCAGCTCTTCGGGTGATTTGCCGAGGTTTTTAATGGATATTTCTGCATCATCAGCAAATTCATCATCCGGGTATTTTACCAGGAATTCCTCGTATAATTTTTTTGCAGTTTCCAGGTCTTTTAAATCGTTCTCGTAAACATATCCCTTTAAAAAGAGGCATTGAGGCGCTTTTTCAAAGTCAGGATAATTGTTTAGTATCTTGTCAAAGATATCAATGGCTTTGCGTGGCATATTCAGGTTCATGGCCATGTCGCCAGCTTTGAATAAATAAACAGGTGTTTCAGTGTCATTGGGGAATTCTTCGGCAAATGATTCATAAACACCAATCAAATCGTTTGCTTTTTGACGGTCAATCATTTGGCTTTCATCAGAAAAAAGCTCATCCTCCATAAGCTTTATTTCTGAAAGTTTATTTTCTTTTGGAGATGTACAAGCACTGATTATTAATGCAACTAATACCAGGTAAAAAATTGTTTTAAATGTTTTCATATTTTTTCAAATTATCATTTTACTTTCTTATTCTCTTTTTCTTTAACGGAAAAATCATTTTATATTTTATATCAATGTTCCCTTTCGAAATATCCTGCAACCGTCTTTTTAATAAAATTTTTCTCAAATTGCTTACGCGATCGACAAAAAGGATTCCTTCCAGGTGATCATATTCGTGCTGAATGATGCGTGCCATAACGCTGTCATATTTTTCATCAAAAAATTCCCAGTTTTCGTTATAGTATTGAATCCTGATTTCTGGCTTACGCATTACATCTTCACGAATATCAGGAACACTAAGGCAACCCTCATTAAACATCCACTCCTCACCTTTTTCTTCAATAATTTCTGGATTTATTATTACCCGCTTAAAGTCCTTTGCATGTTCATCTTCCTCAGCATAGGGGGTGGCATCCAATACCAGCAATCGAATGGAAAGGTTTACCTGTGGCGCTGCCAAACCTACGCCTGATGTAGTATACATGGTATCAAACATATTGGCGATCAATTCCTGTAAACCAGGATAATCCTTATCAATTTCTTTAGCGACCTTTCTTAAGGTTGGATGGCCATATGCTGTAATCGGTAAAACCATTTTTTATTTTTTCTTACTTTTCGCAGCTTTATACTCCATGAACGACTGAAGAATTAATACTGCACTTATTTTATCAATTGTTGCTTTGTTTTGTCGGTCCTTTTTTTTCAGTCCCGCTGATATCATTGTTTGAAATGCTATTTTTGAAGTAAACCGTTCATCATATCTTTCAAGTTCAATGTCAGGAAATTCCTTTTTTAATTTCTTTACAAAAGGATCGATAAATTTAACAGAATCCGACATTTGATTGTTCATTTGTTTCGGCTCACCCACTACAAAACTGTCAACTTTCTCCCTTCTTGTATAATCTTTCAAATATTGAAAAATATCCTTTGAATGTACCGTATCCAGTGCTGTGGCAATAATTTGCCACTCATCGGTAACTGCAAGACCAACCCTCTTTTGTCCGTAATCTATTGCCAGAATTCTGCCCATAAACAATCTTTATACTGAAACTCATCGCCAATAAAAAGATTGCAAAATTAACAAGAAGTTTCTTTCATTAAAAATTTATCTAACTTTGAATACCAAATTTTAACAATGATTGAAGAATTAAAGCATAATATAGAAAAAGCCTGGGATGACAGGGAATTGATAAATTTTAAGGAATACAAGGCTTCTATTCGAAAAGTAATTGAATTGCTTGACCAGGGTACCATTAGGGTTGCTGAACCGGATGGAATAAATTGGAAAGTTAATGAATGGGTAAAAAAAGCCGTGATTTTGTATTTTCCGATACAAAAAATGGAAATCACTATGGTTGGGCCATTTGAGTTCCATGATAAAATAGACCTAAAAAAAGATTATAAAAAACTTGGTGTACGCGTAGTTCCACACGCTATTGCCCGTTACGGCTCCTACATTGCAAGAGGTGTTATAATGATGCCCTCTTATGTAAATATTGGCGCTTATGTGGATGGTGGAACTATGGTTGATACATGGGCTACAGTAGGCTCATGTGCACAGATCGGAAAAAATGTCCATTTGAGCGGAGGAGTTGGAATAGGTGGCGTTTTGGAACCGATACAGGCAGCGCCTGTAATCATAGAAGACGGTTGTTTTATCGGTTCGAGGAGTATAGTCGTTGAAGGAGCATATATTGAAAAAGAGGCTGTTCTCGGTGCCAACGTTGTAATAACAAAATCCACAAAGATCATAGACGTTACCGGAGAGAAACCTGTTGAAATTAAAGGAAGAGTGCCGGCTCGCTCTGTTGTGATACCAGGCTCTTATTCAAAAAAATTCCCAGCTGGTGAATATAATGTATCTTGTGCACTGATCATCGGACAAAGGAAACATTCCACTGATTTGAAAACTTCTTTGAACGATGCTTTGAGGGATTATGATGTTGCGGTTTAAGATTGATTATTTTTGATTTTTTATTTTCGATTGTACAGAAATTCAAAAACATAAAAATTATTATATAAAATACTTTTTTGAAGAAATTCCTTGTCATACAAACTGCTTCCATCGGGGATGTAATACTTGCCACACCGGTAATTGAAAAATTGCATTTCCACTATCCTGATGCGAAAATCGATTTTCTATTGAAAAAAGGAAATCAAAGTTTATTTAATGCACATCCCTTTCTTCATAAAATTCTGGTGTGGGATAAAACCAGTAATAAGTACCGAAATTTTCTGGATCTGATGAATGTGGTCAGGGATAACAAATACGATTGTATAATAAATATTCAGCGATTTGCTGCTTCGGGATTACTTACAGTTTATTCAGGCGCTAAACTAAAAATAGGGTTCAATAAAAATCCTTTTTCTATATTTTTCAATAAGAGGATCAAACACACCATCAAAAAAGGTAACCGGCATGAAACCGAACGTAACCTTGACCTTGTAAGAACAATTACAGATGATACATCTTTCCAGGTAAAACTTTATCCCTCACAACAAAATCAGGCTAAAACTTCACAGTATAAAACTGTTAAATTCATCACCATCTCACCAGCATCATTATGGATTACAAAACAATATCCTAAAGAAAAATGGATCGAATTCATCAAGGAAATAGGCCGGGATATTACTATTTATTTTTTAGGATCAACAAATGATTATAATTTCTGTGAAGATATTATCAAAATATCAGGGCATAAAAATTCTTTAAATTTGTCAGGCAAGTTCAGTTTCCTTGAATCCGCTGCACTTATGAAAAATGCTGTAATGAATTACATGAATGACTCGGCGCCCATACACCTCGCATCATCGGTCAATGCACCATCAACTGTAATTTATTGTTCAACTGTTCCCTCATTTGGATTTGGCCCGCTCTCGGAAAATTCAGCTATAATTGAAACCTCCGAAAACTTAAAATGCCGGCCATGTGGATTGCACGGCCTTAAAAAGTGCCCCAAAAAACATTTTAAGTGCGCGTTAACAATTGATAGTGAAAAATTATTAGAAAGAATAAATTAATGGAAGAAGATATAAAAAAGGCGGTAGAAGTTTTAAAGAATAGCGGTACAATTTTGTATCCGACTGATACCATTTGGGGTATAGGTTGCGATGCAACCAGCAACAAAGCAGTTCAAAAAATAATAAAAATTAAAAGCAGGGCAAAAGAATTAAGTTTTATTATCCTTGTTGAGAAAGAAAGCAGAATAACAGATTATGTAGATAAAGTACCTGAGATCCTATGGGATTTATTGAAAAGTTTTGATACACCAACAACAGTTATTTACCCGAAATCTAAGAATCTGGCGAAAAACATTGCTGCCAAAGATGGAAGCATTGCCATTCGGTTGGTAAAGGATGAGTTTTGCCAGCGATTGATCTCACAATTGAATAAACCAATTGTTTCTACTTCTGCTAATTTTTCAGGTGAATCTTCGCCTTTTATGTTCAGGGATATATCAGATGAACTCAAGAGGAGTGTGGATTATATTGTTAAGATGCATCGCAAAAAATTAAGTAAAGTGAAAGCATCCACCATCATTAAACTAAAACCAAATGGGGAATTTGAAATCGTACGACAATAATGAAAATTAAATTCCAAACTTCAATAAAGAAATTTATCCATTGATGTTAAATTCAATAAAAACCGGGTTCATTCAATTTCAACCAATTCTTGGTGAACAGGAGACAAATATTAATAAGCTTTCTATTTTACTAGAACAAGCAAATGATGCGGATCTAATAGTTATTCCGGAACTTGCGAATTCTGGCTATAATTTTGAAAGTAAAGAACAGGCTTTTGCATTATCAGAAGAAATTGATAATAGCCAATTTGTGAATTTTCTGATAAATGAAGCCGCCAAACATAGTCTCTATATTGTTTCTGGAATTAATGAACGGGAAGATGATAAACTCTATAACTCCTCTGTGCTGGTTGGTCCAAAAGGATTGATCGGCAAATACCGTAAGATCCATCTTTTTATGAATGAGTTCGATTTCTTTGAACGAGGGAATTTAGGACTTCCTGTATTTGATATCGGAATTTGTAAGATTGGTATGTTAATCTGCTTCGACTGGATTTTCCCTGAAGTTTGGAGAATACTGGCACTAAAAGGTGTCGATATTATCTGCCATCCTTCAAATCTAGTTCTCCCCTTTGCTCAACAAGCAGTTCCGGTGCATGGATTAATTAACCGTACATTTAACATCACCGCTAATCGTTACGGAATAGAAAGAGGAGTTACTTTCAGTGGAAAATCTATTATAGCTGATCCTTATGGAAAAACACTTATCACAGCCTCACCTGATGCGGATGAAGTTTCGTTTATTATTTTTAATCTGGAAGACGCCAGAAATAAAATGATTACCACGAGGAATCATGCCTTTAACGACAGGTTTCCTTCCGAATATGAAGAACTTTCATTCTATAATTAAATTT
>Ga0255365_10106_pt1 | contig 19870 bp, 20 predicted proteins | sample ANMaggSeSYBR01J3_FD_182089 | JGI IMG/M metagenome (GOLD analysis project Ga0255365, IMG submission 182089) | Sediment cell enrichment communities from methane seep in Santa Monica Basin, California, United Staets - ANME aggregate JGI... | ecosystem: Environmental > Aquatic > Marine > Cold seeps >... | reverse complement strand
TTTTATTTTATTTTAAAACCTGTGCGTAACATAACGATATGTGTACAATATTCTTAAATAAAATAACTGTTTGTATCACCGCCTGTGAGCTTTATTCGGTTTAAATATAGGAGCAGGACCTATCTTATCGAAGCTTGTTCAATTAATTGACCTTTTTAGGGATGAATGATGAAAGACCAATATGATCTAATAGTTGTAGGTGCTGGCCCCGCAGGTTCGATCGCAGCGACAACCGCTGCTAAAAAAGGACTCTCTGTCCTTATGCTCGAGAAACGCCAAGAGATAGGGGAACCTGTAAGATGTGCTGAAGGTGTTGGTAAAAAAAGGTTGAGACAGCACATTGAACCGGATGAGAAGTGGCTTCGTGGCGAAGTTAGTGCTGCCAAGATAATTTCGCCGAACGGTACAACCCTAACAATGGCTGAGGAGAATGCTGGATCTGAGGTTGGTTATGTCCTGGACCGGAAGATATTTGACCGTACTCTTGTGGAGCTTAGTGGTGAAGCCGGTGTGGATATCATGGTAAAGGCAAGGGTTACCGGTCTTATCATCGAGGGCGAAACTGTTTGTGGTGTTGAGATGATGCATCTTGGCAAGAATTATTCAATTCGTTCTAAGCTTGTCATCGGTGCAGATGGTGTGGAATCCAAGGTTGGTAGATGGGCAGGTATTGACACGTCACTAAAACCATCTCAGATTGAAACATGCGCTCAGTTCCTTGTAAGTGGAGTTGATATTGACCAAAGTTCCTGCCATTTTTACATGGGCAACAAAGTGGCACCTGGTGGATATGTCTGGCTGTTTCCGAAAGGAGATAATATGGCAAATGTGGGTATTGGCATGCTCGGCAGTCGTGCCGGTGAAAAGAAGCCCATCGAATACCTGACCAAGTTCGTTGAGACGAACTATCCGAACGGTTCTATCCTTGAGCACGTGGCGGGTGCAGTTCCTGCGAGTGGTCCTATCGAAAAGACCATTGCAAATGGTCTGATGCTTGTCGGGGATGCTGCAAGGCAATCTGATCCTTTTACCGGTGGCGGGATTAGCAATGCAATGGATGCTGGGTTGTATGCCGGTGAGGTTGCAGCTGAGGCTATTGCTCAGAACGATGTGTCTGAAAAAATGCTTCAGGAATACGAGAGACGCTGGCGTGGTTCGTTCGGCAATGAAATTGCCAATAATCTTATCGTAAAGGAGACTTTTTTCAGTCTGTCGGATGAAGACCTTGATTCACTTGCAGGGTCTATAAAGGACGTCGATTTCAAGGAGATGGACCTGATAGATTTCATAACAGCACTTTTCAAGGCGAACAAGAAGCTTCTCTGGAACTTGCGACCATTGTTCACACAGAAGTTAAAGCAGAAGTTCTCTGGATTAACAAAATTCAAAAGGTAAGTATGGATGTTATATTTAATATCCAAATTCTTTTTTTAAAGTAATATCTCAAGTTGATGCACCTGACCTACGAGCACTTAGTGTACAAAAGACTAATATCCAACTACTGACCATTCAGACCTTTGATGAGTCATATCTTATGCCCAAAATGTGGGGCGAAAACGGAAAAACTCTACAAGAACACTTGTAGGGAATGCTTTTTAAAAACATTTACTTTAGCTGAGCTTCCACTTGTTCTTCATGCAAATATCTGTGCAAAATGTGGCGCACGATTCGACAGGAACAAATGGAGGGATGAGGGTGACCTGGATGAGATAGTTATCAGGACTGTGGAAGATGCACTTTTGATACACAACGAAGCTAATGATGTCGAGATATATGTCAACCCCCACCAGATGACCCCTCATTTTTACAAGGTAAGGGTAGAGGTCGATGCCATGGTGGAAGGTGAATCACTCCATCAGGACCTTAGGGCCGAAGTGCGTGTGATACGTGGAGCATGTGACCGATGTAGTCGCATGGCAGGCGGGTATTTTGAAGGTATTTTACAGATCAGGGCGACCAACAGACTCCCAACTGCAGAAGAGATAGATTCCTGCAAGATAATCTGTGCAGATATGGTGGACAGGTTATGGAAGAAGGGGGACAGGCTTGCTTTTATAACCAACAGTAGCGATTCAAAGGATGGAGCTGATCTCTATCTTGGTTCTTCTAACGCATGCAGGCATATATGCAAGAATATCTCCAATGAGCTTGGTGGCAGTTTTACAGAATCAGCTACTCTGCATACTCACAAGGAAGGCAAGGACATATACAGAATGACCTATGCGATGAGGCTGCCGGAATTTATGTCTGGCGATATCATCCTCTTTAAGGGTGATGTTATAGAGATCAAGAACTCTGGTAAGAATACCAAGGGTATCTCTCTGTCAACAGGTTCGCGATTCCTGATCGAAACGAGTGGTCTGAAAGGGGCTAAACTTATCGCTAACCGTAAAGATGCGATGGCTGCGGTCCTTGTAGCTGTGGAGGGTGATGATATTATGGTACTTGACCCAACTACATATCTGACGGTCACATTGAAAAAACCAATGTTCTTTTCATCTTCCGCAGGCAGTGAGATTCCTGTAATAAGCACTGAGCAAGGGCTTTTCGCATTGCCTGAGGATAGCGAACATAAACTCTAAGGTGGTGTCCGTTTCTGGAGAATGTGCTTATTATCGGATATAGCAGCCGAAATATTGCTTGTTCAGCATCCAAGGCAGGCTATAATGTCTATGCCATCGATGCATTCTGTGATAAGGACCTTCAGGAGAATACAGTCGATTCCAGAGCACTTCTAACATGTGAGGGTATCGACATAAAAAATATCGATAGGAAGGTCATTATCGAACTTATCGATAGTTTCGATGCCTTTCCTGATGCTATTGTTCTGGGGTCAGGTTTTGAAGAACTTGACCTTTCCGGTCTTTCCTGCAGGATATTGAACAATGCTCCTGCTGTTATGAAACAGGTATCTGACAAATCTTCCTTTGCAAAAGAGATTGAGTATATGGGGATACCGCATCCGGTCTCCGGTATTGTCGATGAAGCGGAAGATATTGGATATCCTCTAATGGTCAAGCCAAAATGTGCAGGTGGGGGAAGGTTGAATAGGGTAGTTCAGAACGAATCGGAATTGAACACAGCTCTTGAAGAATTACCTCTTCTGGATCCCACATTAGAACTTGCTGATATTATGGTACAGGAATTCCTTTCCGGATTTCCTGCAAGTGTTTCGCTTATTGCCAATGGGACTAACGCAGTCCCCGTTGCAGCCAATGAGCAGCTAATAGGCGTACCCTGGCTTTCCAATCTGCCGTTCTCATATTGTGGTAATATCACTCCTTACAGGACACCTTATACAGTTCAGATGTATGAGATCTCGGAAAAGCTTGCAGAGAACTTTGGACTTGTTGGGTCGAACGGGGTTGATTTCTTGCTGACGGATAAAGGTCCTTTCGTGATAGAGCTGAACGCAAGGTTCCAGGGAAGTCTTGATTCAGTAGAAATGGCGACCGGTATTAATCTTTTTGATATGCATGTCAAGTCCTTCGATGGCATCCTTCCCACAGGTACGCCTGATATTCTAAAATATGCAATAAGGGCGGTCATGTATGCTGATAGTACAGTTAGCATCAATGAGCCGATATGTGAAAAGATAAAGTGCATGTCTATTGCTGATATTCCCAATGCGGGCTATGATGCCCTCCCTGATGATCCTCTGACCTCCATTCTTTGCAGTGGTGGTACGCGTGAAGATGTCATGGGAAATACACTCGAAATGCGTAGTATTTTAAAGGACATATTTAAGTGAACTGCTTATGCTATCGAGCTTTAATGGCAAATGATCAGACTATAAATTAAATAAAGTTGGATTCTATTACGAAGCTGCCAGATAATATTTAAATACGAAAATTGGCTAAAAAAACATTTATCTGTGTTTTCGTGGATTAGCTATAAATAACAAAATACCTAAGAAACCTAATCTTAACATATTTATCTATTCATGCTATCTTATTTACAAGGTGATATTAGTGACAGATTCAAATGATCCAGTCGTCCGGGGCTATCTAATGCAATTGATAGGTGAAGAGGGGATAGAGATGATAGAGAATATGCCGGAAGGTGAGGTCACCGATGAACAGATCGCTGAAGCCTCTGGTGTAATGCTCAATATCGTCAGAAGGACCCTTTTCATTATGAACGAGAACAAGCTTGCCGTTTGCAGGAGGGAAAGAGATTCCAGTAGTGGATGGCTTACTTACCTCTGGCAGTTGGATCTTAGTGATATTGAATCACATCTGGTGAAGGAACAGAAAAGGATTGTCAAGAACCTTGAAATGAGATATAATTTTGAGGTCGATAGTGTATTCTACACATGTCCGGAAGGTTGTGTAAGGTTCGAGTTCAAAGAAGCCAGCAAGTGTGAGTTCATGTGTCCGGTTTGCGGTGAGGACATGATGTTCGAAGACAATTCGAAGACGGTTAAAAAGCTGCGTGTTAGGCTCGATGCGCTTGAAGCGAGCAGCTAAAGATGCTATCAGCTTCCGATGCACTAAAACTGCTTAAAGATGAAGGTTGTGCAGACAACGTTATTCGGCACTGTCAGGTCGTATCAGAGATCGCTGTAAACATTGCACACGATCTTCAGAAAAAAGGGCATAAGGTCGATGTCTAGCTTGTTGAAGTGGGTGCTCTTCTGCATGATCTCGGAAGGTCACGCACACATGACATAAGGCATGCTATTGAAGGTGCTTCAATTGGGGAAGAGCTTGGTCTTGACCCTCATATTATCTATATCATAAGAAATCATATCGGTGCAGGCATAACTTCTGAGGAAGCAAAAGCTATGGGCCTTCCTGAAGTTGATCATCTTCCAATAAGCACCGAAGAGAAGATCGTAGCCCATGCGGATAATCTTGTAATGGGTGATGAGCGTGTCTCGCTTGAAAGATGTATTCAGCGAATGCGCGACAGGGGTATAGGCGAGGAAGCTATCCAAAGGGTGCAGACTCTTGCTGATGAGCTTGGTTCTTATTGATCTTATGTAGTACTGTGTATATGGATGGAAACAGTTATATAATAAAAAACCTAAAGAGGGTTTGTATTGCGGGAAGCAAAACACATTTTTACCTATTGATTTTCTCGTTTTTTGCTATGAGGTATAATTAATGGATAATGATAAGCATTTAAAAGGTACAACTACTGTAGGTATAGTCTGCACAGATGGTGTAGTTCTTGCTACTGAACAGAGGGCAACCATGGGTCACTTTATTGCAAGTAAGACCGCAAAGAAGATCTATCAAATCGATGATCTGGTTGGAATGACAACTGCGGGTTCTGTAGGTGATGCACAGCAGATTGTACGTATTATAAGTGTGGAATCCAAGCTTTTTAAGATGCGCAGGCAGGAATCAGTAACTATCAAAGGCATTACCACCCTTCTTTCGAATATGCTTAGCGGTCAGAGATATTATCCACTTATGGTCCAGTTGCTTATTGGCGGCGTTGATAAGAACGGTCCTGCTATCTATTCTCTCGATGCTCTCGGAGGCAATATCGAGGAGACAAGGGCAGTTTCAACAGGTTCCGGTTCTCCAATGGCTTACGGTGTTCTTGAAGACCGTTACACTGAGGATATGACCGTAGTGGAAGGTGTTGATCTTGCTATCCGTGCTCTTCACAATGCTATGAAGAGAGATTCAGCATCAGGCGAAAACATTGATGTTGTTGTGATCACAAAGGACAAGTATGAAAGACTGGACCCTGAAGAGGTTATGAAAAAGCGTGAACTATTGAACTGATCTTAAAAGGACCATTCTCTTTCGGATTATGGTCCAATTCACACATTTTTTTAATATACTATAATATTTTTTTAACTTTTTTGAAATAGGAAGGCTGTTTAATGGCAATAGAAGACGTATTAGCGGATCTGAAAAAGAAAATTGAAGAAAAGGTCCCGGACAACACAACTATAACCAGTGTTGAATTTGAAGGACCGCAACTCGTTGTTTATACTGAGGATCCAAAGAGCTTTGCAGACAATGGCCAGATCGTGAGGACTCTCGCGAAAACCCTACGTACAAGGATCGTTGTTCGTCCTGATCCTAAAGTATTGGTATCTCCCGAAGAAGCTATTGGGAAAATAAAGGATACCGTTCCAAAAGATGCTGTTCTATCAAATTTCCATTTTGATCCTGATGTAGGGGAAGTTGTTATCGAAGCGGAAAAACCGGGTTTGGTAATAGGTAAGCATGGTGAGACTCTCCGTGAGATCACGAAAAAGATCGGTTGGACCCCTAAAGTGGTTCGTACACCTCCAATTAAATCAAGGACCGTGAAGAACATCAGAGAGTTCATGCGTACCAATCATAAGGATAGGAAGGAAATACTCAAGTCTGTAGGCCGTAACATTCACAGAGAATGTACTTCCAAGGACCATTGGGTCAGGGTGACCTCCCTTGGTGGATGTAAAGAGGTTGGTAGAAGTTGTTTCCTATTATCAACACCTGAATCCAAGATAATGATCGATTGTGGTGTGAACGTCGGTTCTGATGATAATATGACACCATACCTCTATCTGCCGGAAGTCCAGCCACTTAACCAGATAGATGCTGTTGTGCTTACACATGCACACCTTGACCATCAGGGACTTGTTCCGCTGCTTTACAAATACGGATATGAAGGTCCTATCTATTGTACATCCCCTACAAGGGACATCATGACACTTTTGCAGCTTGATTTCATCGATGTTGCTGCAAAGGAGGGTAAGAAGCCTCCGTACGAATCCACAAATGTGCGTGATGCACTCAAACATACTATTGCACTTGATTTTGAAGAAGTTACAGATATTGCGCCTGATGTCAAGCTGACATTCCATAATGCAGGACACATCATCGGTTCCGCAATATCACATTTCCATATCGGTGACGGATTACATAACGTAGTTGTCACTGGTGATTACAAATATGGCCCTACCAGGCTTTTCGATCCTGCCGTGAACAAGTTCCCGCGTGTCGAAACCGTAATAACTGAGTCCACATACGGTGCTTCCTCGGCAGTACAGCCATCACTAAAAGAAGCCGAGAAGAACCTTCAGCAGATCATAAAGAGTACCCTGGATAACAAAGGTATCGTGCTTATCCCTGCTTTTGCTGTTGGAAGAAGCCAAGAAGTTATGATAGTTCTTGAAGATGCGATCAGGAGAGGGATAATCGATGATGTTCCTGTATATCTCGATGGTATGATCTGGGAAGCAACAGCCATCCATGCGACATATCCGGAATATTTGAACAATAACCTCAGGAAGCTCATATTCCAGAAAGGCCAGAACCCGTTCCTTGCAGAATGCTTCAAACCGGTAGATTCGAACGAGCTTAGAAAGAAGATCATAGAAGACCCGCATCCATGCGTTATCCTCTCTACCTCCGGTATGATGAACGCAGGACCTGTTATGGAGTATTTCAAGGCCTTTGCACCTGACCCTAACAACACGCTTGTTTTTGTCGGTTATCAGGCAGATGGTACCCTTGGAAGACGTATCCAGAAAGGCTGGAAAGAGATCCCGGTTTCATCCAAGAACGGAACTGAGGTTGTAAAGATGAATATGGGCGTTGAGGTAGTTGATGGTTTCTCCGGGCACTCGGACAGAAAACAGTTAATGGAATACTTCAAGAAGATGAAACCACAACCAGAACGTGTTTTCACTGAGCATGGTGATGAACGCTCATGCATCGATCTTGCAAGTTCATTGCATAAAAAATATCGTCTGGAGACCCGGGCACTTACAAACCTTGAAACTATAAGGCTGGTGTGATATCCACACCATCTTTCATTCTTTTTTGAGATCCAGCTCTCCCATGAATTCCAGAAGTTCACTGTGATCATTAAAGACCTTATCTGCCTTTTCAAGTTTTTTCGGGTCAACGTGGGTTGATACAGCAACGCAATAAAGGCCTGCGTTCTTTGCAGATTCTACTCCCAGTGGCGCATTCTCGATAACAAGACATTTCTCTTTTTCTACACCAAAATTTTCCACAGCCTTAAGATAAGGTTCAGGGTGAGGCTTTCCATGGGTGACGTCAGCGCCTGTGATAAGCAGGTCGAATATGTCAGGATAGAGCTTATTGAACATTTTATCGATTATAGGTCGGTCTGAACCTGAAACAACAGCCAAATTGCACTTGTCCTTTTTTTCTTTTAGGAAATCATACATGCCCTCGAAAGCAGTTACCTTTTCATATCGGAAGAAAAGTTCACGTTTTCTCATACGTAATTTTTCTATCAGTTCAGGACTTGTTTCTCTTCCTGCTTTTTTAAAAATAAGCTCGATAACTCCTACGAAGTTTGAACCTTCTATATCATAGATCTCCTGCCTGACCACATCGATGCCAACTTCAGAGAAGGTCTGTATCCATGCATCAGCATGAAATGGCATAGAGTTCACAAGGACGCCATCTGCGTCGAAGATCAATGTGTTGAACATATTGTCAGTTCGGGTCTAATATAACTTAAAGATTACTTGCAAGTGTCCCATTTTAATTAGTACAAAAAGTAGTTCGATGGGTTAGTGGGTTAGAAAAGATTAATTACTATACGATACAACTTATTTACTGAGGTGAAAGGTATGTCTAAATTTAACAAACGTGATTCTGAACGTAAAGGCGTAAAAAAGGTTGAGCTTTTGGATGATAAATTGATACACGAAAACCTCGACGATCTCAAGGGAGAGGGTGGTGAAGTACTAGATTGAGCACAACAATTAAAGTCAAGATCTTTCCTGATAACCCGGATGGACAGATAATAAACGTTCCTGATGATTCTACGTATGAGGACCTTCTGAATATTATGGATATCAATCAGGAACTTGTTATTTTATTAAATGATGGAAAAGCTGTTCCTATCGACGATATAGTTGTCGAAGGTACAGTCACCATCTTAAAAGCGATATCCGGCGGTTAAAAACAAAGCTGATCAATACGATCTAGCCAAAAAGTAATGATTTAAATAAAAGTTGGATATCCTTATATTGGATATCCTTTATTTTGCAAGATCCTTTAATTTATCTATTATACGCATTCTTGCATCGTTCTCTTCTCGGATCTTTGCCTCATAATGTTTTACAATATCATTGAAAGGCGTTTTCAAAGTGTAGATCTTCGTAGGTCTACCTTTACCTGTAACCTTTTCATTATGGACCGAAATCCAATCGTGCTCGCGCATTGACCTCATTGCAACACTAACTTCCGGTTGACGGAGTCCAGTCTTCATCTCTATTTCTTGAGATGAGGATTCGCTCACATTTGAAAGATAGGCTACAGTAGTCGCAAGGTTGCGTGTCATTCCCAAACTCTTCAACGAATCGATAATCTCTTCGCTAGAGTCATCTAATAGCTTTCCACCAGTGCTAATCATGTCCATCACCGTACCAATTATATATAAAGTACATTAAGTACCCAATTTAAGATATGCGATTATTATATTTAAATCCTTATGTATCACACCATATAGCTATGATTTTGGAATGGATGCACAATGATATATATAAGCTTTATTATAAATTGCGAGGACATCTCAAACATTGTGTTTAAAATTGCCTAATATTTTATGTTAATATATAATTATTTATTTTTTTATTAAATAATATTTATCCAATTTAGTCAATAAATTAAAAGAGGGCGTATCATTAGCATATTTTTAATTATATATTTTTTATATTCATCTACATTTTCTTAATATTATTTCCAGATATGCGACAATGTGCGCACCTACTATGCTAATATTATTCAACATTTTCAACATATTTCTAAAATGTTGGGGGCTTCGATATTAAGGTTTTGTAGGATTATAATAAAATGCTCATCAAGAATACATTTATATTCCATGTAAACAAACTGAACATAGGCAAAAGTCAAAATTTCAATTATGAAATAATCTATCTATCCCCTCTAGAACTTCGTCATATGACTTTTGCCTCTCGATCATATATCATTGCAATGTCAATACTGAGAAGTAGTTGGCTTAAATATAAAAAAGTAAATGGATGAAAGTCACAGACGACCTTCGACCATTTTTATATAATTAGTATTTTTATATTAGAGCTTTTCAGCAATTTGAACAGCATTCAAGGCTGCTCCCTTAAGGATCTGGTCACCGCAGACAAAGAACTCAAGGCCATGGTCTCCAAATACAAGGTTCTGTCTTATTCTGCCAACTTCCACATCATACTTTTTAGTAGCGTTCAATGGCATTGGATAGATATTGTTCTCAATATCATCCTTTAATTCAATACCTTCGACCTTTCCTAATAATTTCTTTGCATCAACCGGATCGATCGTTCTTTCTGTCTCTATGACAATGCTCTCACCATGCACTCTCATGGTCGGTATCCTTACACAGGTACAGCTGATGGAGATATCTGGCTCAGAGAATATCTTCCTTGTCTCCCAGACTACCTTCATTTCCTCACGGGTATAATCGTTTTCCTGGAAACTGTCAATATGGGGTATCGTATTGAAAGCGATAGGATATGTAAAGACCTTGTTCTTAACCTCTTTACCTTCAAGATAGTTCTTCGTTTCTTCGGTCAATTCGCTCATGCCGGCTGCTCCAGCCCCGCTGGTAGCCTGATAAGTGCTGATGATGACCTTCTTCAACCCATATTCCTTATGAAGTGCGTATAAGGGGATCGCTGCAATGGCAGTTGTGCAGTTCGGGTTGGCAATAAGCTTAGAATCTCCGATCGCATTGGCATTTATCTCGGGTACCACCAACGGAACCTCATCATCGTATCTGAAAGCACTGCTGTTATCGATAACATAGCAGCCGGCACTTGTTGCCTTATCTGCATTTTCCTTGCTCCAGTCACCACTTATCGCAAAAAATGCAATATTCAGTTGTGAATAATCTGCCATATCAGCATTTTCAATAGTAATAGCTCCAAAAGGAGTATCTATTATCTTGCCTGCACTTCTCTCTGATGCAAAAAGCCTTAGTTCTTCCACAGGAAAGTTCCTATCGTGTAGTACTTCTATGATTTCCCTGCCTACTGCACCAGTAGCACCCATAATACCTACTTTGTAACTCATTTTAGTTCATCCCTTAGTTGCTGGAAGTTCATAGAATCCCAATTCTTAAAAAACCTATCGACAATTCAAGTCCCAATGCTAAAACACTCTATCATCAACAAAGGTTTTTCACAACATTTTCATTTATGATAATATAAAATATCTTATAATATCTTGGTTGATCTTCATAAGCATTAAATTCATAAGTAGGATTCGGCAATGAGAATCCTGTTATAGTAACAAAACCATATTTAGCGGGGGCAATCAGATATCCTTGAAGGTTGAGGTCTGGCAGATATTTCTCATATTGACAATAGCTTTGCTTTTTTGGTTTCTTGAATGTTTCTTATTCGGATGGATCTGATCTTAAAATCATATTAATGGAGCTATCCCTTACAAAACTTCCAATTATAAACAAAAAAAGAAGTGGATGACACCATCCACTAAGAATTCTTCAAAGTTCATTTCCCATAACAGTCTTTAAGATGCTCAGCTGATGGTGGTGTTGTAACAAGGCTTACACCAACGGCAACGATCATTGCAATTGGAGTTGCCACAATTATGGGGTCGACAACTGTCCATGTTCCTGTGAGCAAGGTATCAACTCCAAAAAGGGCTTTGCATATGCCAAGAGGTACTGCTTCCTTTGAATGTATGAATGTCAACCAGAACAAACTTCCTGCTGTACCCACCAGAAGACTCGCGATCGCACCTTCTCTTGTCATCCTCTTCCAGAATAATGCACCTACGTACATGGGAAGGAAAGCCGCTGCACAGAGACCGAAGAAAATAGCAGTTGCCCTTGCGATGATGCTTATGGGCAGTATATATGCAAGGATCACACTTGTAATAATGGTCAAAGCGATCCCAAGCCTTGTTATGTTCACTGTCTGCCCGACATCTCCTTTCTTGATAAATTCACGATAGAAGTCATGTCCGATGGCTGTTCCCATTGTATGGAACTGTGAGCTCAATGTTGACATTGCAGCTGCAAGAAGTGTCAGCATGAACAGTACCACAAACAGCTCTGGCATAGCACTGTTGATGTACTCTGGAATTATAAGGTCAGTATTTCCCTTACCGGCTACAACTGCAATAATTCCCTGTGTTTTCTGGAAATATACGTTTGAAAGTGCACCCACCGTAAAGGCCACTCCAGTCATCATCAGTATGAAAGGTCCACCTACAAGTACGGCACGGCTTAGTGCCCTGTCATTCTCAACGGTCATGTATCTGACGGCAAGCTGTGGCTGTGCAAGAACCCCTATGCCCACACCAAGGACAAGTGTGGATACCAATGTCCACCAGATCGGTGATCCGAACGCTGGCATGGTTGTCCAGCCCAAATGTCCTCCGGCAACAAGTGACTCCGGTACAAGTCCTGTCATACCTGAAAGTGCTTCGTGTGCTGCCGTTACACCACCAAGCTTGATGTATGTAAGTGCAAGAAGTACGATCATTCCAATGAACATAAAAGCGCCCTGCAATGCATCGGTGTACATAACAGCGATCAGCCCGCCGGTAATGACATAAGCAGCTACTATGATCGCCAGTATGAGTACTGCAATATCATAATTGACCCCAAGCGTGGTCTCAAGAAAACGTGCTCCGCCTATCAGGACAATACCTGCATAAAGGGGCATGAAGATGCCAATGATAGCTCCTGAGAATCCCTGTATGAATCGCGACTGGAAACGTTTGCCTAAAAACTCCGGAAATGTTACGGCATTAAGGCGGGCACCCATACGCCTTGTGCGTTTTCCGAATACAACAAAAGCAATGAATATACCTACGACGATGTTCATCACTGCCAGCCAGAGAAGTCCCATCCCCAAAGCTCCAGCAGCTCCGCCAAAACCAATTATCGCAGAGGTACTAATAAAGGTCGCACCATAGGAAAGGGCAAGAATGTAGGGATGAATACTTCTTCCGGCTACCATGTAGTCGTCTATTTCTTTCGTTTTTTTGTATCCAAGTAATCCAAGGTAAAAGATTATCATAAGATAAATAAGTACGATCACTCCAAGCAAGGGTGTGCTAACTGCCATTAAAGTTCCTCCTGCTCTTCTTCATTCCAGTTCAATAAACCATATATTATACAACCCAGGGCACTTATGATGCAAAGCACATAAGCCATCCAGATATAAGGGTCATCTATTCCTAACATAATTATCACCATTTTTAATGTACATTTGATTATGTCACATGTTAACATAAGCCATACATTAATGTTTCGTAGATCATTTTATGAAATATATTAGAATTATAAATATATTAGAATTATAAATATATTAGAAAATGTATTGATGTTCGCAAAAGGTAAGAATTTTTATTAAAGTGAATATAAAAAAATAAGACTACTATATTGATATTTAGTGCTCTTCACATTACAGCTTCAGCAGAGGTCGTTATAGCTATGACCTTGAAAAGCCCCTTCCATCTCTTACATTTGCTTTATATAATATATCTATTTTTATTTCATAATACTATAAATAATGGAGAAGTATATATAGATATATTTAATATTGTACATGGGGATTCCAGGGGCAAACTAAGATGATTGAAAACGAGAATATTCTGAATGATCTGGCTACCGAAGGATCTTATAGATCTCTGGATGGATCGATTATAACTCTGGATATCTTAAAATCAATATTTGATGATATTCCTTTGATCATGATCCTTGTGGACCATGAAGGTAAAATTGAGAACATCAATAAAACCGCTACCATTGCATTAGAAAATGAAAAAAAGGATAGTTTTGGAATTCTTGTTGGTGAAGCACTTAAATGTATAAATTCCTTCAAAAGGGATGGCTGTGGAAAAAACAGGGAATGCTCAAAATGTGTCATACAAAACTCTTTAATGCATACTTTCAAAACCGGAAAGAACATTTACAAAAGGGAAGGTGAATTGGAAATAGTAACCAATGACCAGCCCATAAAAGTTAATTATTTTATTTCTACGATCCTGATCCCGGACAAAAATGGTCCAAAGGTCTCATTGGTCCTGGACGATATATCAGAGATCAAACGTACAAATCGATCCCTTGAAAGGAAACTTGAGATCGAAAAAATGATAGCATCCATTTCGTCGAAGTTCATTTCCAACAAAGACATGGATGATAGTATTAATTATGCTCTTGAGGAACTTTGCAACTTATGTGAAAATCATAGAAGTTATATTTTTCAGTTTCACGATAATGGAACTCGTGCAGACAATGCACACGAGTTTTGTGTGGATGGAGTGGAGCCACAAATAAAAAATCTGCAGGATATATCCCTCGACCTATATTCATGGTGGATGGAAAAACTCCATAATGGTGAATTGATCCACATTGAAGACGTCTCAGCCATGCCGCCGGAAGCATCGGCAGAAAAAGAGCTGCTTGTGGCACAAGATATTAAATCTGTGATAGTTTTGCCCCTTTACATCAATAATAAAATTGACGGTTTTATTGGAATTGACAGTGTTCTAGGCATCGGAGGCTGTAAAGAAGAAGATGTGATGTCCCTTAATATGATAGCTCCCATCATAGGTTCTGCACTCGAACGCAAACGAGCAGAAATTGCATTGAGGAAGAGTGGAGAGAAATATTCTAATCTTGTGGAAAAAGGGAATGATGGGATCATCATTATTCAAGATTATGTGCTTAAATATGCGAACAAAAAGATGTCTGATATTTCCGGATACCCAATTGAAAAAATTATTGGAAAGTCTTTCATTGAATTTGTTTCTCCCAACGATAGAGGCCTTGTAAAGGAGAGGTATGAAAAAAGAATCTGTGGGGACCAAATTCCCAATTATTATGAGGTAGGTATCATCTCAAAGGATGGCGGAAATGTTCTCGTGGAAATAAACGCATCTGTTATAGAATACGAAGGCAGGCCCGCAGATATGGCAATTATCAGGGATCTGACCGAGCGGAAGCAGATCGAGAATGCTTTGCAGATCTCTGAAGAAAAATATCATCGCCTTTCCGAAAGCATAAATGATATGATCTTCTGTCTTGATCCTGACACGCTTGTAACAACCTATGTAAATCCAGCCATCGAACAAATTTACGGGTATACTGTAGAAGAGTGGTTAAATAACCCTACATTATGGCAGAACACGCTTTATTCTGAAGATATGGACTGGGTAATTGCAAAAATTAAAGAGTTGCAAACAAAATTAGAAGATGGCATTTTAGAATACCGTATCATAAATAAAGACAGGAATATACGGTGGGTAAAAGCAAAATTAAGTTGGGACAAGGACCAACAGGGAAAACCGCTTTCATTGAATGGAATTATTTCTGATATGACTGAAACTGTTAAAGCGCAGGAAGCAATGCTACAAGCAAAAATACTGGCAGAGGATTCGAATAGATCAAAATCTGAATTTATAATGAACATGAGTCATGAGATAAGGACACCTTTGAATTCGATAATAGGCTTCTCAAATGTTTTGCTTAAAAGATCCGAAGGCCTGGATGAAAAAAAGGCAAAATATGTCAAAAATATATTGTCTAATGGTAAACATTTGCTGGAGATCTTCAATGAGATCATTACCACTTCAAAAATCGAATCCGGAGTTATGGAATTCAGACCAACAAAATTCTTAATAAACAATGTCATTGATGAAGTTGAAACTTCCATGATGTCCTTTGCATTGGAAAAGGATATCATTTTGACCCATAAAATCGATCTTGATAATACTATCCTAAAAGCTGACAAGTTTAAATTCAAGCATATAATCTATAACCTTGTGCACAATGCCATTAAATTCACGCCCAGTGGTGGACATGTTACGATCGAGACAAAGGTATGTGGGGATTCAATGTGCTTTTTTGTAAAAGATACAGGATCTGGAATTTCATCAACTAATCAGAGCAAATTGTTTGATAAATTTTTCCAAGCTGATTCCTCAACTACCCGAAAACACGGGGGCATTGGTTTGGGTCTCAATATTGTGAAAAAGTTTGTGGAAATACACAATGGTAAGGTTTGGGTCGAAAGTGAAGTTGGAAAAGGAAGTACATTTGGGTTCAGTATTCCAATTGATCTTGAAAGTGCTTCTTGAGAATCGCAATTGAAATGATGCCTGGTCATTGAACCACACATCATTTTCATATTTTTATATTCGATATTCAAATCGTTTCAGGCATGGTCATGGACCCAGAAATTACCATCGATGGTTATCTCTTTTTTCCATATGGGCACTTCTGATTTCACTCGTTCCAATGTCTCACTAAGAGCTGCGAACAGTTGCTGGCGGTGTCCTGCTGCTATCACGATATATACAATATCTTCAAGTGGCATTATCCTTCCGGCTTTGTGATGAATGAGGACATCGATGATACCCTCTTGCTGCATCATTTCTTCCCGTATCTTCTGGATGCTGGCATCTGCGACCTTATCATATTTCTCGAATTCGAGCATTTTGGTCTCGTAATCCTCATTATCCGTCCTTACGATACCGATAAAAGTACCAATTCCACCTGCTTTTACTATCTCTGGATTTGCTCTGACCTTTTCTATAAGGGAATTGAGCGTAATGTGGTCCGGTTGTTCCATTAGCAGTGCTACAATATTTTTAAGATCCCAGTCGACCTTTTCAGGAAGTCTTGCGATGACATTGGAAATATCTTCATCCAGATCACCGAGAACGACCTTTGCAACATCACTGTCCTTTGCACCTTCGACTATGGCAAAATCCATTCCCGCATCAGCAAGTTCATCCAGTGCTTTTTCAAAAGAAGGATTACGGCTGATGGTCACCAGTTCCCTGTCCGTGACGGCAGTGACCATATCGGCACCGGAATCGAAATGTTTACCGGAATCAGTATTCGGATCATCAAGACGATGGTCAAGCATCAGTTTGACCGTTCCCACACGACCAAGGTCTGAAAGTTCCTTTACCATTCGGGTAACGAAGGTCGTTTTCCCTGTGTTCTTGTAACCTATAACTGAAATGACTTTCATGCCCATTCCTATTCCTGAATAATATATATAAGTACGGTGAACGGGTGGTAAAAGTTTATTCTTTCTAAAAATATAAAACAGAAGTTGAAATGTCGATTGCTTTATATTAATAAAGAATATTACTCTGTTACATGTGTGGTTATCAGGTACGAATTCATGACATGCCATCGGAAGATCGGCCAAGAGAGCGTTTGTTGAAACATGGTCCCGGTTTCCTTTCCAATGCGGAACTGCTTTCAGTAATCCTTCGTACAGGTTCAAAGGATGAGAATGTGGTCAGTATGTCCAGTCGTATCCTCTCGGAATACAATCTAAAACAATTGAGCCAGGCGAACATTACCCAGCTCACAAAGATACGGGGCATTGGTCCTGCCAAAGCTTCCCAGATAGCAGCCCTTTTCGAACTTGCAAGAAAACTGGAGATCTTCACTGATGATCCTAAAAGAAAGATACGCTCGGCAAACGATGTATATTCCCTGCTCTATCCCAGACATCGCGAATTGAAAAAAGAACATCTTACAGCCCTTTATCTTGATACGAAGAACAATATCATCAAGGAAGAGGTAATCTCCATTGGCAGCCTGAACGCAAACATCGTGCATCCGCGTGAAGTGTTCAAATCAGCTCTCATGGAGTCTTCAGCCTCCGTTATATTAACGCACAATCATCCCTCAGGCGACCCCGCACCAAGCAGGGAGGACATAGCTGTAACGGAAAAGCTCGTTGAAGGCGGGAAGATCCTTGGCATCAGTGTTCTCGACCATGTGATCATCGGGGATGGCAGGTATATCAGTTTGAAAGAGGAAGGCTACATAAACTGATGGCTGAAATTCTGCATTGAAGTCACCCATGATGACAAAACTATTTTATTCTGTAAACGGACTGAGTATAAGTGAGTACATCATCCAGTGCGTTGATATCTTCTGTGACCTCGTCTGGATAAGTGTGGATGACTATCAAGACTGCATCAAAGTTATACTGGGTAGAACTGATAGCTGCAATGTATGGCTGCCTGTGGAATGGATATATCTTTAAAGATTACATCATGTATCGAAGATTCCAGATCTGGTTCGCATCGTTGTTGGTGTAGATCATGCTGTGACTTCAAAGGATGGTGCTGATGATACTGATGATACTGGCATCGTGGTTGCTGGTATTTACAAGAAGAAACATGGGTATGTCCTAGGTGATTACACACGTCACACCACACCAAGAAAATGGGCAGCTGAAGCAATCGCAGCTTTTGAGAAGCATCACGGTGACCGTATCATCGGTGAAGTCAACAACGGTGGTGAACTTGTAGAAGCCAATTTAAGATTAGTAGATCCGTCAATTCCTTACCAGGCGGTCAGAGCAAGCAGAGGAAAGCAGACTCGAGCTGAACCGATATCCTCATACTATGAGCAAGGTCGGATCCATCATGTGGCTACATTCCCGGCTCTTGAGAATCAGATGTGTGATTGGATTCCAGGAGAAGGCCGATCTCCTGATCGAATCGATGCTTTGGTCTGGGTCTTGACTGAACTACTTCCTCCTGAGAAGCCTGGGAAACCTTTGCCTCGGTTCAGTGGTGGATTTGGTGTGAGCGGTGGGTTAAGGATTTAAAAGTGTTATCAATCGTTCATTGAGTATTATCATATCTTTGCCAACTGCTACAACATTCTTATCCACTAAAGCATCTAGTAAGCAGCTAGATTTTAGTGGTGTATCCGCAGTGGTTAACTTCATGTTGTCATGTGCTAGATACTATTTATTAAATAAATCAGAGACTGCTTTCCCAGGGTTTTCAACATCGTTCATTTCACTTACAACTAAGAACAATGGATAATAAAACTCCTCCAATTGGTCGCGTATATATGCGATTTCTCTATCAATTGAAGCTTGTTCAATTACCTCTTCTGAACCCTTTGCAATTTTATGAGTTAAATATACATAAATTCCTGTAATAATTACAAGCACTACTGTGGCGATTGCAGTTATTGCTCCAGAGTTAACATTTAATGTTAATATCCAATTTGACATGTTGTCTCGTTTCCTGTTCGCCTTAAGTAAGATCTCATTGTCGGCTACACCGATGATGTTCTTCCTGACGGTTCTCTTTTCTTCAGCGGTAGGTGCTGCCAAGGTTGATCATCTCCTTCCTACCTGTATCCAGATGTCTCCCGCGGCCCCAACGCTGGATTTGGCAACCCCAACATTCTTTCGCAGGTGCCGACTTTGACAATTGGGAGAGTGACTGAATTACCTTCGATGATTGGTTTTTCAGATAGAAGAGTGGATTGAAGTTGTGACATAAAGTAGGCTGTCACTTTGAGTTATAAAAAGGAAAGTTGAAAAGTAAGCAAAATGATGAGAGCAACATGCTCTCATCATCACTTACCATTAAGAACACCATAAAGTGTCCCACAAACCATACCAACTGCCCCACCAAACACCATATATTCATTGATCATAATGCCTCCTATTAACCCAGCCACAGGCACGATTATGCCCGTAAAAGCTTTAACAAAAGTTCTGTGCTTTTCAGATGCCTCTATAAACAAATAAGCAATGCCGGCCCCTATAAAAAAGGCAAATACAATATAAGCTAATTCAAAACCATTCATGATTTAAGATTACCGGAGAATTAGAAGCACTTACCAAACAAAAAGGTTTCCAATGTTTGCCATACCCTCAACCCACCACTCATGAAAAAAAGGAAAGTTGAGTTGCACATAATCACAAAATGTTATAATACATTAGTTGCAACTTCATAAAACATCGTAATTTTGCTTCTGGTGATAGGAATGATATCTGGAATAATTGATGGGCTTATTGAACATTACAGAGTTGAAATAATACTTTCAATATTGACACTGGTTATTTATGGTCTAAAATTCATCACATGGCTCCTGCAATTTA
>Ga0255365_10104_pt1 | contig 20119 bp, 15 predicted proteins | sample ANMaggSeSYBR01J3_FD_182089 | JGI IMG/M metagenome (GOLD analysis project Ga0255365, IMG submission 182089) | Sediment cell enrichment communities from methane seep in Santa Monica Basin, California, United Staets - ANME aggregate JGI... | ecosystem: Environmental > Aquatic > Marine > Cold seeps >... | reverse complement strand
ACATTTATCAGTTTAATCCTAATGTTCTTAAAGGTACCTTTGATGCCCCTCATAGAAGAAATTATGGGGCCAAGAAAGCAAAAGGTGAATTTGTATATTATGTTGATGCGGATATGGAATTGACCCCTAATGTGTTGCTGGATGCGGTGCACCTATGCGAATCAGGTTATCAAGCTATTATTATTCCAGAAGATTCGTTTGGAGTAGGTATTTGGGCACAGGCCAAAAATCTGGAACGAAGATGCTATTATGGAGATAATTCAATAGAAGCACCTAGATTTTTAAGAAAAACAATATGGATGGAATTAGGTGGATTGGATGAAAGTTTGGGCGGAGGAGGCGATGATTGGGATTTACATCAAAAACTTTTGGACAAACAATATACAGTAGGTCGAACTAAAAGTTTAGTGATGCATAACGAAGGTAACCTCACGCTTAAAAAACTGATCAAAAAAAGATTTATGTATGGTCTTGATTCGGCTAAATATATCAAAAAAAGGCCAAATGAAGGGATTAAAAGTTATTTTCCGATAAGGAAAGCATATATCGCAAATTGGAAATTGTTTTTAAGTAGACCAATCGACACTATTGCTTTTATAATAATGAGAACAGTGGAATATCTGGCGGGTTTTTCTGGTATCTTATACGCATTTTATAGACATTGGGTGAGAAAATGAACAATTTCTGGACTGATAAAAAAGTACTCATAACCGGCGGACTTGGATTTGTGGGTTCAAATTTTGTTGAAGAATTACTTAAAATGGGTGCATATGTTACTTGTGTTTATCTTAATGGCAAAAAAAATACTTTAACAAATTTGAATTTACCAGAATCTAAGCTGAAATTTAAGCAGATCGATCTACAAGATTACAATCAAATTGTGAAAGAATGCAAACAAATAGATGTCATTATCAATTGCGCTGCCCTTGATGGTAATACAGAATTTAAAATAAATCATTCTGCTCAAATTATGGATGTAAATCTTAGAATCACTTCAAACATTCTAAATAGTGCTAAAATGAATCAGGTGGAAGATGTTGTGATGATAAGTTCTGCTGAAATTTATTCTGTTCGTGCTAATAACCCAATTGATGAAGATGATGATCATAAAAAGTACAATGATTATACTGCCAATGGTTATATTCTGTCTAAGCAGTACGGCGAAATTCTCAGCGAACTTTATGAAAATGAATATGGAATGAATATTTATCGACCTCGTCCAACGAATATATACGGCCCCAGAGATCATTTTGGTGATGGAACTAATCGAGTGATACCAAGCATAATAAAGAAAGTTCTAAACAATGAAACTGTCGAAATATGGGGTGATGGGAGCCAAATTCGGCAGTTCATTTATGTCAAAGATTTTGTTTATTCTGTTTTAAAGATGGTTGAAAATAAGAAAATCCATAAGCTAAATATTGCAAATAATGATGCAATCTCAATCTTGGATTTGGCCAAGCTGATCTCAGAAATTGACGGATCAAAAGAAAAGATTTATTTTTATAAGGATAAGCCTGTTGGTGCCAAAGCTCGAATATTAGATGTTAATAAATTATATTCTAGTCTCAATTTTCAACCAAGATCTTTAGAACAAGGACTTAATGAAACAATAAATTGGTACAAAAATCATCGCGAGGATTTTTGAAAGTGTGTGAGTTTCCGGTAAAAGGTATGGGGCTTATGTTTAATGAGGTGAAAGATTGGTAAATAATCCATTAGTATCTATCATTATTGTAAATTGGAATGGCCTTCAATACTTGGAGAAGTGTTTTGATTCATTGATGAATCTGAATTATAAAAATTATGAGATTATATTTGTGGACAATGGATCAATTGACAATTCAGTTGATTATATCAAAAATAATTATCCAAATACAAAGATCATTATAAATACAGAAAATCTGGGATTTGCTGAAGCAAACAACCAAGGAGTAAAAGAGTGTTCTGGTGATTATATATTATTCCTTAACAATGATACTCATGTAAGAGATGATTTTTTAACTAAATTAGTTAATACTATGGCAAATGATTCTAATGTTGGTGCATGTCAAAGCAAAATGCTACTGATGGATAAGCCTTCTTCATTAGATGCAACAGGTTCATTCCTAACATTCACTGGATTTTTGACGCATGAAGGTATCTGGGAAAAAGACATAGGGCAATACGACGAATATAGAGAGATTTTTAGTGCAAAAGGTGCCTCTATGCTAGTACGCCGAAGTGTTCTTGATGAAGTGGGGATATTCGATAAAGATTTCTTTGCTTATTTTGAAGAAACCGATTTGTGTTGGAGAATTTGGTTAGCAGGATATAGTATAGTTTTCGTCCCAGATTCAGTAATATTTCATAAAATGGGTGCAACATCAATAAGGATGAGAAACACTTTTATCGAATTTCATTCGTTTAAAAATCGGATTTGTTCATTGTTAAAAAATTTAGATATTATTAATCTTATAAAAATTGTGCCTCTTCACATTATATTATGTCTGGGAGTTTGTGTATTATATATTTTTATGTTGAAACCACGCAATTCTGTTGCAATAATACGGGCAATAGGCTGGAACATACTGAACATTAAGAGTACATTAGAAAAAAGGAATATTGTACAGAATCAAATCCGAAAAGTTACGGATAATCAAGTGTTCTCAACCAATATGAAGAAAGTCGATATTAAGCATTATATTGGGTTCGCTTTGTCCTACTGTGCTATAAAATGAGGTACATATATGGCAAAAAAATCAAAAATATGATTTTATTTTATTAAAAAATATAAACCACCCTGGATTTGTATCTACTTGTTTAATTAGTACTAATTAATTCGATAATAAAAGTAAAAATAAAGGAGGGAACCTTATTAAGAGCATATTATATTCCTTTTACTGGTTTTACAAGAGACGAATAAAATCACCTGTTAAAAAAGAGGACCTGGTATTAGAGATTGGTTCAGGTGATAAGCCTCATTGGAGGTCGGATATTCTTATAGATCGTTATTTATACGATAATTCACAGAGAATTTCGGGTGATTTATTATTTGATAAAAACAAACCATTTATCATAGCTGATGCCGAATATTTACCTTTTAAAGATAATGCATTTGACTATACTATTGCTTCGCATGTTTTGGAACATATCGAAAATTTAAATGGTTCTATTGAGGAAATATCTCGTGTTAGCAAGGGAGGATACATAGAAGTCCCATATGGTTTTTTGGAAATTATAAAACCATTTGATTCACATTTGTGGATTTGTGATTTTGAAGAGGACCATTTAATATTTAAAAGGAAAACTAAAAATAACGATTCTTTATTAATAAAACTTGGAGATATATTTAATAAAAATAATTCAAATTGCATTCAACGTAAGTTGAATGATTTTTTTATAATGCATGAATGGAAAGATAAAATAATGTATGATATTTTTGAAGTTGATGAGAAAGATAAATATAAGTATTACCCCAATAATAATAATAATAATAATAATGAAGAGATATATTCAAATAGCATCTCAATATCAAAATCACTTATGTACTACTTTTACAAATTTATGTGTACAGTGTTCTATAAGAATAAATATTAAGTTGAATAGACCGATAATAGAACCGAACCCATTAAATATGACTATAGAATACTGCTGAATATATATAAATAAGTGATTTGAATATAGCTAAAAAACACGCGAGTAATGCATTATGTTAAAAAAAGCACAAACCAATGCTATTCAATTAGTCATATCATTATTTCTATTTTCAGTACCTTTTTTTTGGACTTTGTCAAGTATGTCCAATATTGGCGGTGATGATAGTCGTCTATACCTCATATTTCCAGATATGTGGTTGAATAATATCACAAGATACTCGTGGTTTTCATTGTCCACATTTTCAAGCTACAATCCGCAATATGCATTTTTAGGTTTCAACTTTATAACAATTGCATTGGAGAAAATTTTATTCATGTTGAATATACAGAAATCACTATTTGGAATTTCTTTAGTGCTTCAATTTCTGTCAATGCGTTTACTTATTAAAGAAATAATATGTAATAAAAACACCGAGAATTCCTTTTATGCATCCATCGTAGGTAGTTTATTCTATGTATTTATTCCAATCATATATTACATTGAATGGCCCCAGCCATTGTATAGCTTGTATGGAATATTTATATACCCATTACTGCTGTTATTTTTAATAAAATCAATTAGAACAAAGAAAACATCATATATCATATATGGATCATTCATTACTACAATTTTAGCGGTCACTCTTTTTAATATCCCATGGTTTGTTCCATTTTTTCTGGCAAGTTTGATTTTCATCTTGTTGAATTTCATATTAGTAGAAAATAATCGTTTTAATATTATTAAATATTCATTTTTGTATTCAACTATACTATTATTTCTAAATTCTTTTTGGATATTGCCTTTTTTGAGTGGCTTTTTTTTGTCAAATGACCAAATCTCTTACGCCACAAGTGAGCAAGGTGTAATTGGAGCACATATGATTGTTAATGCAGTTGCACCATCAATGAACATTTACGACACATTGTCTGGTCTTTTTAGTAGAGGAATCATTTCTAATTGGGGATGGCCACACATTGAAATTGCAGATTATACTTATAGATTGGCTCCATTAAGCATATTATTAACAATTTTGATTTTTGCTGGATTTCTTACTGGGAATAAAAATACACAGTTAAAACAACTTAAAAAAATTCACATAAGTCTGGGCATAACCACCCTAATATTAGTATATTTTCAAACTGTAAACATTAGTAATTGGGGGATACCTCTATTTAATTGGTTGATTGACAATGTACCTGGATGGGTAATGTTCAGAAACTTTTATGGAAAATTCCCTATAACGTTTGGTTTATTCTATTCACTCACTTTTGGTATGTCACTTTACATAATATTACAATCAATTTCCCATAAATCAATAAAAAAAATACTATTATCATCGATATTAGTGATTATCCTTCTACAAGCCATACCGTTTATTCAAGGTGATATTAATTCACTTCCACCTTATCCAGAAATGGATTTAACTCGTAATGTAGAAATTCCACAATATTATTTTGATTCAATGGATTACATTAAAAAGATAGAATCGGACTCTAAAATATTGACATTACCACTAACAGTGGCTCAATATTCAATATTTGAAAGTGCTGATAAAAAAGGTGTGTACATAGGTGTATCTCCCATCAAAATATTCAGTGGAAAAGATGATTTCAGTGGAAAAATGAGTTTCGATAACAGTTACATTCCAGAATTGCCCGATATGGTGCAGAATGCAATGGTTTCACATGATTATGATACGTTATCACGCTTAATGGGGATTCTAAATATCGATTATGTGATGTACAATAAAGAGATATCAGATAGTGTTCACAAACGTTATATGTGGGAATATGGTACATTTTCCAACAATACCGAGATGGAAATGCTGATAAGTGGCATTACTGATGAAAAAATAAGTTCATTTGGCCCCATTTCCATATTTAATGCTAAAGATAGTTATTTCTTACCACATATTTACGCAGCTTCTTCATATTTAGAAATCAAGGAAATGAACCAATTTTTAAATGTGTTGCAATCAGATGATTTTCAGCCAAAAACTAACGTGCTTATAATCGATGAACAAAATCTGAATACCAAATTGGAATTAATAAAATCGTCGAAGTCACCAGAGATTATATTTGAAAAAATAAGTCCAGTTAAGTATAGGATAGAGGCGAATGATGCAAACGAACCCTATTATCTAATCTTTTTAGAAAGTTATCATCCTGGATGGAATGTTTATCAAGGTAACATCGAATGGTATGATACTTTCTGGAAAAAATCAATTGATGACGAAAGTCAATTTATTGCAAATGGGTATGCAAATGGGTGGCCAATCAATAACACAGGAACATATGAATTGACACTGTATTTCTGGCCGCAGAACATATTTTACGTTGGTGCTTTAATTTCGTTATTGACTTTCAATTTATGTGTACTATATCTTTTCTACCGTCCAAGAAGCGTATTACGAGCTAAATGGTTAAATTTATTAAAATATTACAGGGGCGAAAACGCATGAATCGTAAAATTTTTAGAAAACTTATGATTTTGATTATCATCACCTCATTCATAGGCATTACAGATGCCTCTATATCCAAAGGTGAATATCGTGACAATTTTAAAAATTTTGATGTATCCAACTGGACCGAAATATCTGATACTTGGTATGTTGCAAATGGAACACTATCAAATAATGGATTTGGCAGACCGGGTATTATCTTTGAAAAATGGGATAGTAATCAATATATCAACGAATTCGATTTTACTGCAAAGAATTCCAAGGATTCAACATACATTGGACTGATAGGATTTTATTTTTATTATAAAGATTCAGATAATTGGGCACGATTTGAAATATACGATGGTAATTCGAGTCTTGACGTGAAGGATCAGTATCAAATCGATTCAAATAAGGAAGGCAAAAGTAAAGGATTTAAATTAATTAATGAGAAACATTATTTAGAAATTACAAATAACAATACAATTGATTTCTCTACTATGCATCATCTTAAGTTCGTACGCCTTGACCAAAACATTTACGTCTACTATGATAATCATCTTACGCTCACAGCCGAGTTAGAGGACGACATACAAGATGGAAAGATTGGCTTTTATGCATATGGCTCCACCGGCTACTTCGACAACTTCTACCTCCGGCCCATCACCATGGAAAACGCCTCAGGCTACATCAACGAACTCAACCTCACCTCCACCAACCCAACCACTCGCATCGGTTCGATCTACACACTCCACTTGGATGATATCGCAAATGAAAACGCAATGTTCAGTTTAAGCAAGTTCGGTAAAACAGTGGACTCAAACGTAGCATCAGAGGGCGACACAGTCTCCCTCAACTTCGAGAATGGGGATGAGGCTGTGAACTTCAAGGTAACACAAGTATTCGATGCAGAGGATAACAGCGCCGTCTGGCTTGAAGATATCATCTCTGCCAGTACTGATGAACTTAACATTGGCGTGGATGATATCTCGATTAACTCAACATACCATCAAGAAGAGGAGATGGAGATTCAGTTCTCGGTGAAGAACATGATCGGAGTCCGTTATACAGGCAAACCTGAGATCACAATATCCACAGAGGGGGACAGCAAGACCACCAACCCGGAACTTGATCTCGGATCAAATGAATCGGAAGAGTTCAGGATCGTGCTGAAGGCACCTCAAAAGCAGGGCAGCCAGAAGGTCACTGTGACGGTCAGAACCGAGTATTCTACCATCGAGAAATCAGTGGACTATCAGGTGCATGCACTCAACCCGGCGGTTACAACACTCTCAGCAGACCTGCAAGAAGATAACGGGATACGCGGTACTGTCAGCATAGGTTCTCCATTCCCTGCTGAATTGGTAGATTGGGATACGACGGCAGAAATAAAGGTCTACAGAGTTGTTGATAACGGTAAGAAGGAGATCTACTCCAGGGATGTGCCTGTCACTGGCCCTACATTCAACATCAATCTAGGGTACAATGAGTTCTACCGGGGAGATGGCCAGTATGTTGTTAGTGTGGACACCGGCGGAATGCAGGACAGCGATCTATTCGAAATCGTGGGAGAGGATTTTGCTTATGCTCCGACAGGAGATGAAATACCGCCTACCATACTTACCGGTGAACTATATCCAAAGCTCATAATGCTTCTGATCGGTATGTTCGCGGCGGTGTCTGTGAGGAACCACATGCAAAAGATGACACGTTCGCTTCCACTTGATATACTGGCAGTCACCTGCGGGCTTGCAGTGCTTGCAGCTGCGTTCATCAGAGGGGAATCAGACATGGCTGCTGCGGGGATCGTTCTAACTGGTGCTGGCATCGGTGTGGCTGTGGTCAAGAGAAGTGATTCGGCTGTGGGCAAGGTGTTAATGATGGATTCACATCTGCACGACTTTGCAGGGATGCTTTTAGTGTTCCTTAGTGCGGGGTATATTGTCATGCAAGTGCCGGAGTGGAGTTTTTACATCGTTGTCGGGACACTGGTCGGGTATTATAGTGCACTGAACATGTATCGGGGCAGATGAGATATATTCTGGCCCATATACGAAATTATTATGAATCTCCGAGGTAATACATGACCAATCCTTCAAAGAACAGCTTTGTGATGTTTGCCGCATTCTTCATAGGTGCATTCCTTAACTATGCATTTAATGTTGTAATGGGCTGGATGCTGACACCTGCACAATTCGGCATGTTGGGGGTATCAGCATCATTCTTGCTCATATTTTCACTGTTTGTGACATCCGCTTTTCCACTTACGACTACCAAATTCATCTCCGGGAAGTATGATATCTCTACAAAGCACCGTGTATTTAAGAGCGCTTTGATTGCAAACATCGGCATTGCTATCCTCATATCAGCTGTATTCTATGTTGGATATACAACCAATATTATCGATCTTGGAGCAAGTTACAACTTATTAATTATATGTATTCTACTTGCAACAATACTCACTGCCATGGCAGTCATTTATTTTAGCATACTTCAGGGAACTTTTCGCTTCAAGTCCTTTGCATTCATCGGGATAATAATTATTTTTGCAAAACTCATATCAGGAATCATACTGGTTAAAATGGGTTTTGGGGCACTTGGTGCAGTCCTCAGCTTCCCAATATCAGTTTTCATTGGGCTTTCCCTTGCGATTCTACTGACCAAGGACTTCACCTTCTGGAAAACAAAAGGATGGGCTGATACCAATGTCTACTTCTTCGCCCTTCCGATGTTCTTTGGCACACTTGGAACCACAATGCTCATGAACATCGATATCATAGGCGTGAAGTTCCTCACAGAAGTAGCGCTTTCAGATGCGCTTTCAGGATACTACAGGGCAGCTTTGATCCTTGCACAATTACCCATATTCATGGTAGGGGCATTGATGAGCGTGCTATTCCCATACATCTCAAAGCACACAGAAAATGACAGGTATGCATCAAAAAGTATCAAATACGGTGCATTGTTCATCCTTCCCCTTGCGCTTGTGATCGCATCTGTCCCGGATGCTTTTATTTTGTTAATGTTCCCATCTGAATATATCGCAAGTGCACCGGCACTTGCCATAGTAGCCATTGGCATGGGATTTTTGGTCATGACAATGATCTTTACAAGCATATTCCAGGCACGCAATGTACCAAGAATCCCGGCAATTGTCCTGCCACTAGCCGTGATAATTGAGATAATCTGTCTGATCGTTTTAGTCCCCTCATACGGAATAGTCGGTGCAGCAACATCGACCACCATCGCATGCTCAATTGGGTGTATCGTAACGGCAGGTCTTTATGTGCACACATATAAGCTCAAACTTGACCATCTTGCAATGGTGAAAACACTGTTAAGCTTTAGTGTACTGCTCCTGGTACTGTACACTCTTCCACATACGGGTCTTTTCCCACTGGTGGGAAGTCTAACCCTAAGTGGCATAATATATGTTGTGGTATTAGCAAGCTTCAATTTGTTGACAGAAGAAGATGCAGCAATATTCCTTGCTGGTATGCCGAACCATAAAGCCATAACCCCCATCGCAGAAATGATATCCAGGGTCATCAAAAAACTGAACCGGGTATAATTATACGTCTGTATCATTTGACCGAACGATTAAAGTTATAAGATGTAACTGATAGACGAAGAATCTCTCCAAGGTAAAGATCAAAATGGAAACAAGTAACTGGCCACCATCCAATTATCCGATTTTTCTTGCATTAGTTTTGCTTGCAGCTACAGCAGTGACACTTGCAATGGGTGATGAGACTCGTGCTGAGAACCTTGCCATATATGCATATTATCTATTGGTCATTGGTGTAATGATCAGGTTTTTCGAACTTTCGCTTCCCGATAACACTCCGGAAAAGCTCAGATCTGCAATGGTACGGGTATCAGGAACCGTTCATAAATTATACGCATGGGCCAGTAGATCTGCAGGAAATATACACATATTTAAAAAGATCAGTGGATTGAAACCGTCCATAAAGCATACACCAATATCCCTGCCCCGCATGGAACAAGTGATCAAGCGATCCCATTTGATGCATATGAAAAGTATATCAAAGGATGTATCGATCAATCTAGGAATATTATCTGTTATATTGTATGTATATGGATCCATGTTCGGCTGGTGGATTGTCAGAGGATATCTGGAAATGATCTTTTTGATATTAATTGGATTTTCTTCTATGTATCTGCTTTTGAGCATACTTCTGAGACAGTCAAATGAGAATTAAATCGGGTGCCATATGAGGAGATTAAAAAATAGGGTGGCTCAGTATTCAATAGATAAATATGCCCTTATTTATTATACTCTACTGACACTTGCAATCTTCCTTCCACTGTTTCGACCTGGTTACATTCTGACGTTAGATACTATATGGGCTCCTCACAGAAATTATCTTGCCGATCACATCCTGAGCAACGGCATTGGGGGACAGACCCCATTCCTTGCACTTCTTCAGTTTTTAGAAATGATCTTACCTTCATGGGGTACACAAAAGATCATCTTGTTCTCAGCTTTTTTAATATCGGGTATATCTGCCCACATATCTGCCCCATCTAAGTCTGTTCACGGCAAATACTTTAGCGGAACCCTGTATGCAATAAATCCGTTCATTTATACCCGATTTTTGGCTGGACATCTCTATTTACTTTTAGCATATGCTTTCGTACCTCTTGCAATAAGAAGTTTCTCGGATTTTCTAGAGGATAGAACTAAATGGAGAAGGGCATTGCTATGGACCACTATTGTAGGCTTATTCGACCCGCATGTTCTTCTAACCGTCTTTTTCATTCAATTTTGCATATTTGTTTTTACCGTATATGATAAAAAAGAAGAAAGAAAGAATATTATTAAAAGTACTATTCACTTAGGTTTAGTTTATTCAGCGGTCAATATGTTCTGGATCTTACCTGTATTTTCATCTCTTTTTCAAGGATTGTCGATCTTAAGCCACATATCAGCACCTGACCTAGCCGCTTTCACTGCCAGCGGTACGATCTCAGGGAATATACTGCTCTCAAATGCAATGATGTATGGTTTCTGGCGCGGAGGATATGCCTATCCATTTCATTTTGCACCTAAGTGGATATTTGTGCTGCTCTTTACTGCGATCTTGTTCCTCACAGTTCACGGTTTTATGTCCAACACAAAGAAAACCCTGCACAAAGGCCTGATCTTATCTGCCATAATCTCTTTGGTACTTGCAAGTGGTATCTCATACCCATATTTTGCACCTATCTTTGAGTACTTGTTCGATCATTTATTTATTTTTAAGGGCATGAGAGATTCTCAGAAATTCGTAGGTGTTTTGGTTCTAGCATATTCATTCTTGGGCAGTTTGGGTGTTGATGAACTTTTAAACGGTTTAAGAAATAGTAAAAAAATAGAACTTGCATCAAAAAATAAACAAAAGGTATGTTCAATAGCTCTGGCTGTGCTCATAATTGCAGTTCCATTAGTTTATTCGTTCACTATTTTCAATGGTTTTCACGGACAGATCGAAACAAGAGATTACCCTTCCGAATGGTATGATGTCAACGATTTTCTGAACAACGATACCGAAGATTTTGATGTCCTGTTCTTTCCCTGGCACTTATATATGAGCTTCAGTTGGAGCGACAGGAGGATTGCAAATCCCGCAGGCATATTCTTTAAAAAACCCACAATTATCGGGGAAAATGCAGAAGTTGGGAACATACAAACACAGAGTGCAAAACCAACACAGCACTATATGGGGTATTTACTGGAACACAAAAACGAGATAAACAACTTTGGAGAACTCATAGTGCCATTGAACGTCAAATATGTAGTTCTTGCAAAGGATGTTGATCATTATCAATATGATTTCCTCTATGATCAGAGTGATCTGGAATTAGTTCTGGAAAATGAAGAACTTGTCGTATTTAAGAATCTTCATAAGACTTCAAGGATACGGGGAGTAAATTCTTTGATCAAAATAAAGAATTGGGGTGAATTGGTAGAACTGAGCAAAACATTCGATATTAATAACCATGGTTATTTGATAAAATCTGCTGATGCAGAAGGTATTGAAATGGATGCAATCGATACATCGGAAAAGGAACTCAACTATACTAAAGTATCGCCATTTAAGTATCGTTTGCATGACTCTGCAGAATATATACTCTTCACTTCACCTGACCACGATCAAAATGGCTGGGGGATCGATAGTGGTAGAAGTTTGGATTCAGCAGGATTAACGTCAATATTTACAACATCCGACAATATTGCAGATGGTAAGGATATTTATTATAAACCCTTCAGCACACATATGATAGGAGTATTGATCTCTATCTTGATGACAGCAATCATTTTGTTGCACTATAGAAGATCTATACTTCAATCCTAACTTTCACATAAGATTATCAGACTTTATAACTATTAACAAATAATTCAGCACTTTTATATAGTTTATTGCTATAAGAAAATCGATAGATGATATGAAATTATTATCATTATTATAATCATTGATAGTATTATTAAGATGACATGGTGGTGGTGTCTTATAAAAAATAGAGGTAAATTATGGAAGCAAGATCTAGAACCAGACCACATGGGAAATATATTAGTGTGGGAATAACGATTGCCGTTTTAATAATGATGATATTATCAGGTCCTGTAAGTGCTGTTACAATAGGGATCACAGGCCTGGATGGAACCACCCCTACAAAAGGTGAATCCATATCATTTAATGTTACTGCGACGATCGAGAACACTGACAGATACGTACCAATTGATAACTTCTCGTTGGATATCACAGGTGCAACTTCCAAAGAAGTCGTCTTCTCAACAGAAGGGAATGTACTCTCAGGAGATACAGGCATCACAATTGCAGCTGTCACAGTCCCATCATCAGCAGAATATGGCCACGGTGATGGCTATGGCTATGACTCCAATGTGGGCTATGGGCATGACTTCGGAGACGGCTATGGGTACGGATACAGCTATGGTGAAGGCGGTGAAGATGTTGTATATGAGTATACCATCACCCTGGACACATCCATCCTCAATACCGGTGCCTACGAAGCGGTATTATCCCTGAACACAGGCAATTCAGCAAAACCTTCATTTGAATCATCATCTGCATCCTTTGTTATAAATACACCAAAAACTTCAGGCGGGTCAAGTGGCGGCGGTGGCGGTGGAAGTGGAGCAACCGGCGAAACCTTTGAAAACATCGCATTTAAGGATGTGAAAACAGAGAACATCCTAGGTGGACTTGAAATTAGCTACACATTCGATGAGGAGCGTAATGCTATTGAGTACATCAACTTATCTGCACTGAGAAATTACGGAAGGGTCTCAGCAACGGTTGAAGTGCTTAATGATGACTCTTCAATGGTTGACGAAAGTGCTCCTGGAATTGTATATAGCAACCTTAACATCTGGGTTGGTAAATCAGGATTTGCTACAGAAGATAATATTGCTGATCTTGTAATAGGTTTTAGTGTAGCAAAAGACTGGTTCACAGAGAATGGTATTGATGATAATTCAATAGTATTGTATCGCCACAGTGGAGGCAATTGGAATGCTCTCAATACCATGAAGGTTGGAGAAGATGATTCATACATCTACTTCGAGGCCAAAACCCCGGGATTCTCACCGTTTGCAATAACCGGCGAGACAAACAGTGTTGTATCCGAGGATGAATGGCTAACTGCTACAGATACGAACACTTCGACAGAAGAATCAGAAGGTCGAATGACATTGTATAAGGGACTAAATCGCACAAAGTCCGCAGATCCAAAAACTTCGACAGAACATAGAATTATGTTACTATCTTTTGCTACCATTATTGGATTGTTGGCATACATTAATCGCGGTGATATTAGCAAATATCTTAAGAAAAAATAAGAGGTTGAGCCCCCTCTTAATTTTTTATTTATTTAATATTATTCTCAAAATAAGATACAGCTATTTTCACTTGTATTATCATGTAGGATCTTTTTTCCCAAGAATCGTTTGTGAAAGTCATACTCAACGTTAAATTTCCTTCAGTTCTTAATAACATTGGCGTAGCAGTCATAATTAGAAGCAATGGCTTCGTAGTTAACCAAGATCCCACATAATGATCCCAATTTCACCCATACCGTTCTAATAACGGTAAAGTATCAGATCACATCACAAGAGCTGACCTTCCACTACCTTTTATTTTCATCCCCTCATGCCCCAGAAGCAGGACCTTGTTTTCCAGACCGCTTGAGAATCCGGTGAGCTTTCCTGAAGAACCGATCACCCGATGACACGGAATGATGATCAGTATAGGATTTGCACCGATAGCACCCCCTACAGCCCGCACAGCTTTCGGCCTACCGATCATTTTTGCAATATCAGCATAGGCCACAGTCGTTCCGAACGGTATTTTGGTGAGGGCATCCCATACCAGCTTCTGAAAGGAAGTGCCTTCGGGAGTCAATATTATGTCGAACTCTTTCAAATTACCTTTGAAATATTGCCCTAATTGTTCCTTAACATCTGAAAAAAGAACTTCATCACGAATCCAATCTGAAGGAATGATAAAGTCATTCTTGCCTTTGAGCAGACATACCCTTTTCAGGCCATCATTATCGCCTGCGATAAGGAGGTCACCCACAAGGCCTGTTTGCATTAGATCGTAATACATGTTCATTTCTTTGTTATTTGTATTATATAGAAAGATATCAATCGAACCATACCCTGACTGCAAATGTTGTCAATGCCACTATCAGACCAAAAATGCCTGCCAAAAGGAAAACTGTCTGCAGACCGAAGTAGAGCAGTACCATCCCCAGCAACACCGGTGCAGCGCTTTGTCCCACATATTTCATGGTATTGTGGATGGACAGAACTCCGCCTCTTGCCCTCGCAGGTGAGATCTGTATAATCTGCGAGTCAATACTTGCCTGTGCAAGACCAAAACCGGCACCGAAGAAAAGAAGGAGCAGGAACAGGACTGGAAGCTGAGTATTCATAGAGATGAGAAATATCGATACACCCATAAGGATAAAACCGGACCCTATGAGCACTGGAAGCGATAACCTTGCTGCAAGCTTCTTTATGCTGGAAGCTACCAGAATGATAGCAACCCCCTGAATTGAGAGCACAAGTCCTGCCTCCTTTGCAACGAAGCCGAATACTTCCTTTAGCATGAACGGGATGTAAACCACGATCGAGAATAGCAGGAAGAAGATAGCGAAACTTAAGAAGACCGTATAGGCAATTCTCCTGTCCTTTAATGCCCGAAGCGCTTCGCCAAGCCCTTTGGCATTTTCATGGTGGCCATGATCTTTTGTTTCAGGAAGCAACGCCCACACCAGAAGGGCAAATGGCAGGGAGAGGACGTAGAACAAGAACGGATAGTTCCACCCCACTGTGGCCAGACCTCCACCTATAAGAGGTGCTGTTACCGACCCAATGGCTATTGCCATACTTATCCTTCCCATGGATTGGACACGGTCAAGCCCTTCATAGACATCCCCTATGACCAGCATTACCAGCGACATCATGCCAGCAATCCCTATGCCCTGAACGAACCTCAACACAAGTAAGGTTTCAAGGTCGGTGGCAAAGAAGCTGAAAAGGCCCATAAGACCGTTGAGAACAAGACAGGGCACAAGGATGGTCTTCCTATTGACCCTGTCCACAAAATGGCCAATTACCAGTGAAAAGATGGCTGTGGAAATGGTATAGACGGTCATCAACTGTGCAACTTCGTGGGGCATCCTGCCAAGCGGTCCAACCATCTGCGGAAGGACAGGAGCAAGTATAGCACCACCTGCCATTGCAAAGAAGGCAGTCGCTGCAAGGAATGCAAGGTGATAGGGTTTGAATTGCATTTTTAGAGGTCCTTGGAGAGTTTGGTCTTAGAGAGGAACAGCAGATATGCTATAGTATTTTAGAATCTTAAACATGAAAGGAACTATGTTTTAGTTGATCAGAAACAAAAAAGACTTTTCAAACAGAGAGAAAAAAGCCTCGGGCGTGATTCGAACACGCGACCTAGTGATTACAAATCACTCGCTCTGCCGGGCTGAGCCACCGAGGCGCTATTGAAACGTACCCATACAATGCATAATAACAGATAAATGTAATGGTTGATTCTAGGGTGGTAGATATACTATGTGGCAAAAAATGGCAAAATTCGGGAAAAAGCTTGTGGACCACGGGCTTGTAGAGTCTAATTTCGGGAACATTAGTGTGCGTGTTGGAAGAAGTATGATAATAACACGGACAGGTGCGGCACTGGATGAGATAGAGGAGAAAAGTGTGGTAGAAGTGCCCATCGAAGATACATCAACGCTTGACGTACTGGCATCGTCAGAGACATCGGTCCATCGTGCGATCTATCAGGGAACTGATGCAAAAGCGATCGTTCATGCACATTGTCCCTATTCCGTCACACAGACACTCATAACAGATTCTGATAAGATAATCCCCATTGACAGCGAAGGAAAACTTTTCCTGAAGGAAATACCCATCGTTAAAGGTGGGATCGGTTCTAAGGAAGTGGGAGAAGGAGCGGTTAAGGCGTTTGAAGAGCATCGAGGAATAGTGGTCTACAGCCATGGGCCGTTCACAATAGGCGAGACATTATCGGAAGCATACATAATTATGACACAGATCGAACATTCATGCAGAATAAAGTATCTTGTGGACCTTGCCAAAAAATAAATCCATACGAAAAGAACCAAAAAAACTAATAGTCAATATACGGTAATAGACCTCTACTATTATTGAATATACAAGGAAAAGCCATGACCATTGATTCATTCAGACCGGCAGCTACAAGGATACTCGACCCGATAGCAAGAAGCGTAGCGAACAAAGGCATATCACCAAACGCTCTCTCAGTGGGTTCACTGGTATGCGCTGCACTTGCGGGTATCTCATTCTATTTTTCTGTGGACAACCCCTTAAGTGCACTCATAGCGATATTATTTGTTGCCCTTAACTCATTCCTTGATGCCCTCGATGGTGCAGTCGCAAGGTACCTTCGCACAGACAGTAAAAAAGGTGATTTCCTTGACCATGTCATCGACAGATATTCCGATGTTTTCATAATATGCGGAATGTTCTTCGGAGGACATGTCCATTGGCAGATAGGCACCATAGCCATTGTCTGTGTACTTCTGACCAGCTATCTTGGAACCCAGGCACAGGCACTGGGTATCGGCAGGTTCTATGGCGGCATTATGGGTAGAGCTGACAGGCTTGTACTGATACTGATAGCATCCCTTGCCTACTACATCTACAGTGAAGCGATCTTCGGATACACGATCATCGGATGGTCTCTCGTAGTGATAGCTATTGGCAGCCATATTACAGCCATACAGAGAATGGGCAGCATATGGAAGCGCCTCTGAGACAGGACATATTGACCCACAGAACCGTTCTGGAATAGTTTAAAGTAGAGCAAAGACCATCTAAAAATTATGCCGTCCACTGAAGTAAAATATGAATATCTTGAACATACTGCGGATGCAAAGTTCAGAGCCTACGGCAAAACAAAGGAAGATGCTTTTGCAAATGCTGCGGAAGCTATGTTCAATGTGATGATAAATACATCAAAAGTGGACTGCAAGCACAGAGAAGATATCATTGTCAATGCACCAGAGATAGATGAACTGCTTGTTGAGTGGCTCTCAGAGCTCCTATTTCTTTTCGAAGTGGATTTCCTCGCATTCGGGGAGTTCAAGGTTGAAAATATAACAGAAAAGGATGGAGAATTCGAATTATCAGGTCATGCATGCGGTGAAGAGATAGACCTTGAAAGGCATGAGATAGATACAGAGGTCAAGGCAGTGACATACAATGATCTGAGAGTGGAAGAGACCGAGAACGGATACATGGTCCAGGTCACTGTCGATACATGAAATTAACGAATATTATCGATGATACATTAAGAACAATATCATCAAGGGGTGGGATACATGGAAAGCGGAAATAAAATAACTGATTTGCTCACGAAGATAGATGATAATATCTGGGAGATACCTGAGGACTACTCGCCTGGAATGAACGTTCCGGGAAGGATATACCTTTCAGATAAGCTTATCCGGGACCTCGAGCCGGAAACACTTGACCAGGTGGCAAATGTGGCAAAATTGCCAGGGATACAGAAATTCTCCATGGCAATGCCTGATGCCCATCTGGGCTACGGGTTCCCCATCGGAGGAGTTGCAGCCTTTGATGAAGAGGAAGGAGTTATCAGCCCGGGAGGCGTGGGTTTTGATATTAACTGCGGTGTAAGGCTTTTACGATCCAACCTTACGGTCGATGAGGTCCGTCCGAAGATGAAAGAACTTACAGAGAGGATGTTCGAGGCAGTGCCATCGGGTGTCGGGTCAAAAAGCCGTCTGAGAGTTACAGACAGCGAACTCGATGATATATTCCTGCATGGCTCGAAGTGGGCAGTGGAGAACGGTTATGGGGAAAAGACCGACCTTGAGCACTGTGAAGGCGGCGGGTGTATCGAAGGCGGAGATGTTGGTAACATAAGCATCAAGGCACGAAAGAGGGGGAGACCACAAGCGGGAACCCTTGGAAGCGGGAATCATTTCCTTGAAGTGCAATATGTTGATAAGATATATGACCAGGAGGCTGCTGATGCTTTTGGACTGGAAGAAGGTCAGGTCAGTTTTATGATACATTGCGGTTCACGCGGCACAGGCCATCAGATCTGTACGGACAATATCAAGACGATGTCACAGGCTTCGAAGAAATACGGCATACAGCTTCCAGATAAGCAACTCGCATGTGCTCCGGCGCAGTCCGAGGAAGCACAGAACTACTTTGGGTCAATGATATGTGCAGCCAACTATGCGTGGAACAACCGCCAGATGATCACGCACTGGACAAGGGATGTTATCGCAGACACATTCAGGTCGGATATTGACGAGCTGGGTTTAGAACTTGTCTATGATGTGGCACACAACGTGGCAAAGCTCGAAGAGCATGAGGTTGACGGCAAAAAGAAGAACGTCTACGTCCACCGTAAAGGTGCTACAAGGGCATTCCCAAAGGGACATAAGGAAGTTCCTTTAAAATATCGTGATGTCGGGCAGCCTGTGCTGATCCCCGGAAGCATGGGCACAGCATCCTATGTACTTCACGGAGGAGATAGATCAATGGACATCTCGTTCGGAAGTGCATGTCATGGTGCCGGCAGGGTGATGAGCCGTTCACATGCTAAAAAGGAGTTCCAAGGAGAAGATATCAAGATGCAACTTGAGAAAAGGGGCATTACGGTCAGATCTGCACATCCAGCTGTCATTGCAGAAGAAGCTCCAGGTGTTTACAAATCCAGTAGCGAGGTGGTCAATGTGGTCCACGAACTGGATATCGCAAGAAAGGTAGCAAAAATGATGCCCATGGGCGTTATTAAAGGCTGATATGTAAAAATTATGTTAAGGATAGAGGGTCGAGATGTAAGGTAGATATGGATATATCTACCCTTATATCGTATAGCATCAGACTAATTTATCAAAAAAGCAAAGCTTTCAGGTCAATACCACAAAAGAAGGTAATAAGAGAGTGAGGAAACGGTTTTTGAGGGGATGAATGGTTTGCTTGATTACAGTCATTTACAACACAAAAGTTTGCAAGCAATCTTCCCGTTTCCTCAATATAAAGATTGATATAATATTATTTAAAGCTGATTGGTACTATTTAAATATAAAATCTGTTATGCCAACAATTCGATTCCGAAACATATTTTCGACCGATACTATTTTTAAGTGCAATACATAATCTTGCGCCTATGGATAAAAATGCGAAAATGCTGAAAAAAGTTCGTGTCATGGCTGACTACCAGTTTGGAAAAGGATGCGGAGAAATTCTGTTCCCCGATGACTCAACATTCCAGCTCTCAAGGACAAAACGTATCCGACAGATAATGAGCCAAGGCAAACGTATTGCGACCGTAAGAGCAAGAGATGGAACTTTCACATTGAGCATGGATGCTGCAACAGTTATACACAAACACATACCTGCGCCAGGTTCAAGGGTCACTGTCTGTGATGATGCTGTGCCTTTCGTCTCCAAGGGCAAGACCACATTTGCAAAACATGTAA
>Ga0255365_10101_pt1 | contig 20294 bp, 19 predicted proteins | sample ANMaggSeSYBR01J3_FD_182089 | JGI IMG/M metagenome (GOLD analysis project Ga0255365, IMG submission 182089) | Sediment cell enrichment communities from methane seep in Santa Monica Basin, California, United Staets - ANME aggregate JGI... | ecosystem: Environmental > Aquatic > Marine > Cold seeps >... | reverse complement strand
TTTAAAAGAATTGATCGAGAGACCCATCACAAGATCTGAAACAATCCACAAGGACAGTTCAAAAAAACAACCCACTCTTGCATCAACATTAGCTGAATCCTACAAATCTTCTTCACAGGAAGATATGATTCAATCTGGAGAACCCCTTGTAAAACCCATATTCAAACCCGGAGTAACAGGCAAAAAAGAAGAAACTGAACCAAAACCTGGAACTTCTGAGATACCTGAATTACTACAAGAAATAATTAAGAAAGCCAAACCTAAGAATTATGACGATTTAAATGTAATATTTTCAGAGACAGACCCAATTTTAGTGATGAAAGGCAAAAGGGTGATCAAGGCCTTTGAAGCAAATCATAGTATCACTATTGTAGACTTCAAATCAAAGACCACACAAAAAAATGTTAAGCTCACAGTTGAATCATTGAATGCCCCATTCCAGGAGGCAAAATCCGTCAAAAATGGGTTGGTATATGAATACAATAATATCCATATCAACCTTGACAATGAATATATTGAGAATGCCGCAGTTAGATTCAAAGTAAAGCGGGATTGGATCATCAAGAATAATATCAACACAATGCAGTTGCAACATTACATTCATGACGATTGGGTAGTTTTGCCTACCACGGGAATTGGTCAGGATGCAAGGTACCTGTTTTTTGAAGTATATATTCCGTCATTCTCTCTTCCCTTTGCTATCGTGGGAATGTGAACAGGGCACCGATATTGTCGAAAATATTTTGCAGGGTATCTGTGGGGTTTATCCCTGTCACGTTCACTATCACAATAACCCCTATAATTGTACCCAGCACGCTTCCCAGGTTTGCAAGTGCGGCCACAAGAAGCACGCGGAACAACCTGTTGTTAAGCATCTCCTGAATGGTTTCAGCATCCATTATCGACCTGAAATCGTCTGTAGTTGGAGTACGCTGTTTTGCTTCCATCAGTCCGGCAAACCAACCTGCAGCCATCATAGGGTTAAGGGATGTGAGCCATGCCACCAGAAAAGCTGTAGCAATGGATTTAGGGTGACCCCTGGCAAGGGCAGCACCGGCTGCGCTTAAGACACCGTTGATGATAAACCAGTATCCCATAGCTACCAATAACATGTAGGGAGAAATGGCACCTTTTATTATGCCGAGAATAACTAAAAGGAACGTAGCAAAGGCAAGGGCAACAAAGGTCAGCCCAACTATCTTTGTAATACCGAATCTCTTTTTAGGTACATCTAACAGTTGTTTAATTGGTGGTAAGGTATCAGGATGTTCAAGATATCTTCGTATACCTTCCCTATGCCCTGCACCTACTACTGCCACCACACGGCTGGACTTTGCAGCATCCAGCAGGTTTACTGAAATATATGCATCTCTTTCATCTATAAATACCCTGGCAGCCGAGGGTGCAAACTTACGTAATTCCTCTATCAACTGGGTTACAACATCCTCTTCGGTAACAGATTCAATATCAAGTTCTTCACCTTTGAACCCCAGGGCTGCAGTAAGCATAGCCCCGGTCATCTTGAGTTTTTCCCAGATGCTCATGCTGTGCCAGAACCGCTGAAGTGTTATCTGGATATCCCTGTCCACAAGTACGATACGTGCGCCTGTGGATTCGGCTTTCTTGATGGCCTGCAGCATTTCAGCCCCGGGGTCGACGCCCAGATCATCACCGATCTTCTTCTGTACATATGCCATAAGCCAGTGAACCAGGAAATAATATGGTTTCCCGCCGCTGAGAACATCCTTAGCTGATATCTTTTTTGTTACTACCTTTTCAGTCAGCGCCTGGTACCGGGCAGGACATAGTTCAACAGCCACAACATCGGGACGTTCACGGTCTATGGTTTCCTCTACCTCTGCCACGCTTTTAGTAGATACATGAGCCGTGCCTACTATGATTATATTTTCTGCCGGGTTGTCAGAAATAGGTCTGTCAACTGTATCAGAAGATATGTTGATGGAGTAGTTGATGCTGTAATCATTTTCGTCTTGATTCATTACTTCACCGGTAATATCAGGATTTTTACTATGGTATAAGGAAGGTATTAATTATACTGTAGATACATATACCTTCCATCGTTTGGGTGAATCTCGTTCGCTTATTAGATTTATCTGGTTATGAAGTGGTTTCCATGTGCAAAAATCCCGCTGCATAGCGGTAGGTTTTCGTAATGAATCTGTCAAAAAAGCCGAAGCATATTGAATCCTGAAATAATTTTGTCACAAGGCCATGTTGTTACTTCTGTAGCCATGGCTTCAAGATTGGTTTGCAACTTCCTAAATCATCTACTTCATTCTTAATTGAACACTGTATCAAACCCGGGTTTCCAGGCCAACAAGACTGCTCCAGTAGAGTACCACAACCATTTAGTCCCAGAAATCTTTATCCTGCTCCGCCCCAAAATTACTCTTATGCTTACATTCATCGGCATTGGCCTCTATGACAAAAAAGACATATCTGTCAAGGGCCTGGAAGCCATCCGCCGCGCAGATCATGTATATGCCGAGTTCTATACCTCGGCCCTTATGGGTACCACCGTCAAGGAAATGGAAGCCATATATGGCAGGGAAATAACCGTATTGGACCGTGAGGATGTGGAACAGCAGCCTGAATGGCTACAACGTGCCCTGACAGAAAAAGTAGTATTCCTTACAGGCGGCGATGTCATGGTCAGTACCACCCACGTAGACCTGCGCATGCGGGCCCATGAACTGGGTATCAAGACCTCCATCATTCATGGCTCATCCATTCTCAGCGCCGTACCCGGCCTTACCGGCCTGCAAAATTACCGCTTCGGCAAATCCACAACAATCCCGCATCCGTACACCCATAAAGACAGGACCATCATTTCCCATACCCCCTACGATACCATCAGGTCAAACCTGGATGGTGGCATGCACACCCTGGTCTTTCTTGATATTGACCCGGAAAAAGGATACATGACCATCAACCGGGGCTGTGAACTCCTGATGGAAGTGGATTCACAGCAAGGCAAATCTGACCTGGAACAGCGCTTAACCGTAGGTGTGGCAAGGGCCGGCTCCCCCTCACCTGTAGTCGTAGCCCGGCCCTTAGTTGAACTGGCACATTACGACTTCGGCGGCCCCCTGCACATACTTGTGGTGCCGGCCGACCTTCATTTCATGGAAGCTGAAGCCCTGGTTAAACTTGCGGGTGCGCCAGAAGAGATACTGGATATGGGAAAATAAAATAACTATCTCCGTACTAATAGTACAGGGTCTTCATATACTTAAATACTCAATTTTGACCCATAGGTCCATACGCCCGCCGTAATTCACTTCACATATCAATTTTCCTACTCGCTTAAAATGTTTATATAAGCTTTGACAAAGTACCAGTGTTTGTTTTCAGGTCATACATACAATCTATCAGGTCACGTCTACAGTTTAACCTGACCTTCACCTGGCAATGGCACCTCAGAAAAATCCTCCACCCCTGATCCTTTTAAGTCCCTGCTGTCATATTCGTGTTCCATCACGCCCTCCTTGAGGATGATCACATAATCGGCAGAATTCTTCAGGGCAACAGACAGCCCTGGCTCGGCACCAAATAGTATCGTCTCCTTGCCGTGCTCATTGGCCTTTGACAAAAGGGGCTTGAAATCCGCATCCCTTGTCACCAGTGCAATGGTATCGATCACCGGACTGAACACCAGTTCCATGCCTTCTACAGCCAGCCTTACATCTACATCACTGGTACAAATGATCGGTTCAAAACCCTGGGTCTCAATTGCTTCCACCAGTTTATCAGATGCATACTGGTTCAAAAATACCCTGCCTATCTTGATACTGCCATAATCCTTGAGAACATCCCGTATCTCTTCCAGGTCGATCTGGAACTCTTTTCTTAGCATATTCGGTCCATCTACGAGCAGGGCGATCTTACGCCGCCCTTTCTCCTTCTTGGAACCAAGATAATTGCGAATTGATTCAAAACCACTTTTCATAGGCTTCATTTCTAATCCCCTAATAAACTATATATTGGATATATGTGTTAATAAACTTGATAATTGAAAAGAATCTACACTATTGTAAATAAGTTTCGATTTTATTTCATTGTTTATTCAGGTCAAAAACCCATCGACTTACTCCTGGTGCCACATTACCACACCTGCGATAGAAGACCACATCAAACCCATTGTCCTGGTACTCTTTCAACAGTTCCTGGATCTGGTACTGTTTCTTGAACGTATAGAAATGCACTATTCCTCCCTGTTTTACAAGTCCGGATATCTCATATAGGAAATGGTCCATCCCGTAAGGAATAGGAAGTACAGCCCTGTGGAAACTGCCCCTGACCATATAAGGGATACGGGATGCATCCCCACATATTATGGATACCTTTGTATCGACCCGGTTCAACCTCACATTCTCTGCCAGCCACCTGCACGCCTTTTGGTTCTTTTCAACAGCCACAACACGGGCACCCCGTGAGGCGGCGGGCACAACATAGGGACCCACACCGCAAAATGGTACCAATATAGACTCACCGTCCCTGATCTGGGATGCTACCCTGAAACGTTCGTATGAAAGATGTGGGTTAAAAAACACCTCATTTACATCTAACCGGTAGCGAAACCCGTATTCCCTGTGTTCGGTCATGGTAGTAGTACCTGATAGTGTCTCATATCTTCCCACCCTGTCCTCCCCTTCCAGCATGGATACTTTGTTAAGAACTGTACCAATGTTGCAGTGTTTTGAGATAATTGCCTGTGCTATTTGTGCTTTATAGTCATCCAGTCCTGGCGGTATAGAGATAATCGCTATATTGCCGATTACATCAAAACTGTTTGGCACCAGGTGTAACATCGGTTCAGGTACTATGCATTCCATGCGGGTTTTCAGGGTCATTCAACTTGCTCTATACTTTTGCGGTCAATTATAGTCAAAAACCAAACAATCCAAACTATCTTTGCGGACTTTGCGCTCTTTGCGGTGACCAAAATCATACACCGCAAAGGACGCAAAGAGCGCAAAGTGTTCAGGATATATGTCAAAAATATTATGTTCTTGACTATATATTAGCTTGCATCCAAATGATTTTATTATAACAAAACATCAGGTAGTTCGATGAAATTATCTGACGATATACGCGCTCAATTGAAATTTGATGATAAAGGGCTTATTACTGCCATAGCCCAGGATCATGAGACGAACGAGATACTCATGCTGGCTTTCATGAACCTTGAAGCCATTGAAAAGACAGTAGAGACCGGGAAAGCTCATTACTTCAGCCGCAGCCGGGGTAAGCTCTGGCTCAAGGGCGAAAGTTCCGGTCATGTGCAGGTCGTACACGATATGTACATTGACTGCGATGCAGATGCTGTACTGATGAAGGTTGAACAACTTGGCGGTGGTGCGTGTCATATGGGATACCGGTCATGTTTCTACCGCACGCTTGAAGGCGATGTGATAAGCGAGAAGGTCTTTGATCCCGAAGATGTGTATTAGTCCTGGAAGATGGGGGTAGGGATATGAAACTGGTACTTGATACAAGCGTGATCATTGGAGGGCGCATCACTTCTCTTATCGATGCAGGGGAATATAAGGATTCTACTATAATCGTGCCCGAGGCTGTGGTGGCTGAGATAGAATCCCAGGCAAACCGGCATCGTGAGTCCGGGTATGATGGACTTGAGGAACTGGGCCGGCTTAGGGAGATGGCGAATCTCTGCATGATCGAACTCGAATTTGCAGGAAAGCGGCCGGGTCCCGCACAGGTGGAACTGGCAAGAACAGGCGAGATCGATGCCATGATACGGCAGGTTGCACTCGATTGCAGTGCCACCTTCATGACAGGGGATCGGGTGCAGTCCATGATAGCGGATGCCAGGGGCTTGGAAGTGATATTCCTGCCTCCTGAAAAAACCGAAGCCAAAGCTACTGCCATAGAGGAGTTCTTTACACCCGACACAATGTCAGTGCATCTCAAGGACGGTGTGGAGCCACTTGCTAAAAAGGGTTCAATCAAGGATATCCAGCTCGTCAGGATAGGTGATACTACCAGCACTGAGGACGAGCTCAGGTCAATGGCCAGAGAACTTATTGAAAGGACAAGAAGGGACCCTGGCAGCTTTATAGAGATGGAATACGACGGTGCGACAGTGCTCCAGCTTGGAAACATGAGGATCGCCATCGCCTCCCCGCCCTTTTCGGATGGCATGGAGATCACTGTGGTGCGGCCGGTGGCATTTGTGTCAATAGACGATTACAGGATGGCAGGGGAACTGAAGCAGCGATTGGCAGGCCAGCAGCGGGGTGTACTTATAGCAGGTCCGCCAGGGGCTGGAAAATCCACATTCGCCGCAGGGGTGGCAGAGTTCCTCCAAAGTTGTAACAAGATCGTCAAGACAATGGAATCACCCAGGGACTTGTCAGTAGAAGATGCAATCACCCAGTATTCGCCGCTGGAAGGGAGTATGGAGAAGACAGCAGATCTGCTGCTGCTTGTCAGGCCTGATTATACTATTTACGACGAGTTGCGCAAGACCACGGATTTCCAGGTGTTCGCTGATATGAGGCTGGCTGGAGTAGGCATGGTGGGTGTGGTTCATGCCAACAGACCTGTGGATGCTATACAGAGGCTTATCGGCAGGGTGGACCTGGGTATGATACCACAAGTAGTGGATACGGTGATATTCATTGACAAGGGGGAAGTGGCCAGTGTGCAGGATATCAAGTTCACTGTAAAAGTGCCTCATGGTATGACCGAATCCGACCTGGCTCGCCCGGTGATCGCGGTGACGGACTTTGAAAGCGGCAGGGCTGAGTTCGAGATATATACATACGGTGAACAGGTAGTGGTAATGCCCACTGCAGGAACCAGGGAGACTGTCCCCTCTGCGTGGGGACTGGCTGCAGAACGTATACGCGATGAGTTTCGCCGTAAGGTGCACGGGCCTGTTAAGGTTGAATTGAGCGGGGATGACAGGGCCACCTTATGGGTCAATGATATTGACATTCCTGAAGTGATCGGCAAGGGTGGCAGGAACATCGAGACGATGGAAAAAAGACTGGGTATCCATATAGATGTCAGACCCCTGGACAGTGCCCAGGTGTCAAAAGGGGGGGAATCCGGAAAGACAATGGTTCCTGAAATCTCAATGAAGAAGAAACACATTATATTGAAATCGTGTGGAATGGCCGGGACGGACGTGGAATTGATAGTGGAGGGAGAACTCATCTTTACTGCTACTGTGGGGCGAAAAGGTGATATCAGGATTGTCAAGGACTCTGATATTGGTGATAAATTACAGAAAGCATTACATGATAAACTTAAAATCAGTATCCGAACACTCACCTGAAAATAGATATGTAGTAACTACTAAATACTTTATTGATATAATGATAAATTATTGTACGAATTGTGGAGGAAAAATGAACCTGTTAAGGTATCCATCACTGAAACGGTTTGACCACCTGGGCAGAAAACTCTTTATTTAAAAATGTATTGAATGTGGGCATGAAGAACAGTATGCAGAACAATGCTGTTAATTTTTTCAAAAAAAATCTGTCCGCTATCTCTTACAACTGATGTTAAATAATAAGTGTTAGTAAAAAAACTACATGCAGCCGGAAATGAAGTTAGCTGCCATCACTGGTACTGTATAGTTGTTCCCAACCATTACCGGACTGTATAGTTGTACCCAACCATTACCGGACTGTATAGTTGTACCCAACCATTACCGGACTGTATAGTTGTACCCAACCATTACCGGACTGTATAGTTGTACCCAACTATTACCGGACTGTATAGTTGTACCCAACCATTACCGGACTGTATAGTTGTACCCAACCATTACCGGACTGTATAGTTGTTCCCAACCATTACCGGACTGTATAGTTGTTCCCAACCATTACCGGACTGTATAGTTGTTATGAGAATACTGCATAGACCTCTTCGTGCGGATGCACAACAACTCCACTTTTGGTAATATCGTAGGGATGGATCTTCTTGCTGTGGTCAGAGCCGCGCATCTTAAATATTTCAAGGCTGCGCACCCTTACATTTTCCATCCTCTTGTAATACAGGGCAATTGTCCCCTCGGTCACGAAGTTCTCCACTCCGAAACGGCTGGGATGATCATCATCTACAACTTCGGATGTCATGATTGAAGTCAGACCCAGTATTTCCAGGGTGGTGGACAGTTTTAACAGTTCCACACGTATCTTGGCCGGGTCCTGGAGATAGAATCCAATGGATGTAGTTGAATCTATCACTGCCCGTTTGGCATCGATCTCTTCCTGGATCATAATGATCTGGTCCATCATGGAACGCATGTCAAAGGGTCTTACATCAACGTATTTTTCCTGTGACGGGATGCCGATCTTGGTTGACGCCGCATCAATAATGGCAAGTTTTCCATCATCCTCCAGGGCCTTCAGGTCCCAGCCGAATGCTTTTGCATTGTCCCTGATATGCTCGGGCCGCTCCTCTGTTGCTACTATGATGCCACTCTCATTGTATTTGGTGATGCCGTTGTAAATGAATTGAAGCGCAAAAATGGTTTTTCCCGAACCTGAAGTTCCTGATATCAAGTATGTGTGGTCCTTTAACAGGCCGCCTCCACAAAGCTCATCAAAACCCCCTATCCCGGTTGGAACGCGATCCAATCCATCATTAATATCCTCTGTATTTTCTTCCATCATGATTCATCCGTTGATTTTATAATTAGATAATAACACTAACTACATATATTCATTATGATTATGATAATACCTTAAGTTATCCCATGTATTATAGATAATAGTATCCATTGAAATTAGTTGCGAATATTAAGATGTGAATGCAAGATGTAAATGGATAATTATTTCCATGTAATGACCGTCTCAAAAAATATATTTAGACCATTATACTAACATTTATATCGTATAATATCAAATTTTGTATCCTATGGATAATACAATAGTCAAGTCTTCTGGTGAAACGGGTTTTGTAAATACCCCGGATACACAGGATGATGATGTACAATCATTAAATAAAAAGATCGAGCAGCTTGATGAGCAGAACGACCAGCTCCAGAAACGACTACTTGATGCTGCTGTAGCCAACAGCAATTACCTGCAGACCATACAGAAACTCAAGGAACAGGTAAACCAGTTGAAACTGCCACCCCTGTTCATTGCATCAATAATGGAAGTTATCAATGATATGGCACTGCTGCGCCAGCATGGCAGCAACCAGGAAGTTATCACCCGCATCCCGCCTGGAATGGCAGATGAATTAAAAGCCGGTATGAGGGTCGCGGTGAATAACAATTTTGTGATTGTGAACTTACTGGCAAAGCCAGCCGACCTAAGGGCCAGGGTCATGGAACTGATCGAGGCACCCAATGTGGATTACAGTTCCATAGGCGGGCTTGACCAGCAGATCCAGGAAGTAGTGGAAACAATTGAACTCCCGCTAACCGATCCGGACCTGTTCAGGGATGTGGGCGTGGAACCACCAACAGGTGTGCTTTTATACGGGCCGCCCGGGAGCGGTAAGACACTCATTGCCAAAGCGGTGGCCAGCCGGGCTAATGCAACATTCCTCAGGATGTCAGGTTCTGAACTTGTCCAGAAATACGTAGGAGAAGGTGCAAGGCTGGTACGTGATGTGTTCCAGATGGCAAGGGATAAGGCACCATGTATTATTTTCATTGACGAGATCGATGCCGTGGGCGGGCACAGGACACACGACGGCACCACAGGGTCAGCCGAAGTAAACAGGACCATGGTACAACTGCTGTCCGAACTGGACGGTTTTGAAGAGCGGGGTGAAGTGAAAATAATTGCGGCCACCAATCGTATTGACCTGCTGGACCCTGCCCTGTTGAGGCCGGGACGGTTCGACAGGATCATCGAGATACCTTTGCCAGATGAAAAAGGTCGGCTGGAAATATTTAAGATACATACCAGGAACATGGCCCTGGACAATGATGTTGACATTGACAAGCTGGTGAAGTTGACCAATGACCTGACCGGTGCTGACATAAAGGCCATCGTCACAGAAGCGGGCATGTTCGTGATACGCAGGCGGGACAGGACTATTAAATTGAATGATTTTATTGATGCCTACCACAAGGTAATCATTGACGAGCATGAAGAAATCCCGGAAGGCATGTTCGCCTAAGTCAGGAATTATTAATTGTTATGACTGAATTGCTAACATCGGATGAGGGGCAGACTGCCCTGGAACTGGCACGTACGGCCATTGAGGAATACCTGGGCAGTGGTGAAGTGATCAAGCCAGAAGGTGTTCCAGGTCTCCCACCTGTATTCCGGAATAACAGGGGCGTATTCGTCACTTTGAATAACAGGTCCGGCCCCCGTAGAGAACTGCGAGGGTGTATCGGCAGGCCCTATCCGGTCATGCCGTTAGGTGAAGCAATTGTGATCTCTGCCATTAATGCTGCCACAGAAGACCCCAGGTTCATGCCTGTTACTCTTAATGAACTGGATAATCTGGAGGTAGAGGTTACAGTGCTTACTACGCCGCACAAACTGGAAGCAAGACCTGAAGAACTGCCCGGCAAGATCGAAGTGGGCAGGCATGGACTGATCGTGCAAAAGGGGCCGTATTCGGGACTATTGCTGCCCCAGGTGGCTGTAGAAAATGATTTTGATACAGAGGAGTTTCTGGGCCAGACCTGCATGAAGGCGGGACTATTCCCTGATGCATGGTTCGAGTCTGATACTGAGGTATTTGCCTTTGAAGGGCAGATATTTCACTAGTGATAATAAAAGTGCAAGTTATAAACCATGTCAAAAACAATAAATTATGTTAATATTATTGTTAATATAATATTTGGAAGATATTTGGAAGGAAAAGGAAGTAAAATATAATGGAATTTTGTCCTAAATGTAAAAGTATGATGATGCCCTCCGGAGGCATGATGAAATGCCGGAAATGCGGTTTTGAGAAAGAGAAGACCAAAAGGATCATTGAAAAAAAGGAATTCAAGGAAAGAGAGGTAACGGTCCTGGAAGGCGATGAAGCGGCAGGACTTCCTACTATCAAGGTCAAATGTGAGGAATGTGGTAACAAAATTGCTTACTGGTGGCTAAGGCAACTAAGGTCGGCAGATGAGAGTGAGACCAGGTTCTTCAGGTGCACCAAATGCGGCCGGACCTGGAGAGAGTACGACTAACAGCTATCCAGATATTCCATTAGTTATCCACACATCCAATAGCTATCCAGATATTCCATTAGTTATCCACACATCCAATAGCTATCCAGATATTCCATTAGTTATCCACACATCCAATAGCTATCCAGATATTCCATTAGTTATCCACACATTCCAATAGTTAACCACAGATTCCCTCAAGGTCATCCAGGAACTCATCCATTACACTTTCAGTAAGGTGCGGCATTAATACCAGTCTCATCCCCACCGGATCGCGTGTTATTGATGTGGACCAGCCTTTTTTTGCAAGAGCCTGCCGTACAGCAGCAGTATCACCCACGTCCAGCACTACTACGTTCATCACAGGGTCAACCAACGGCTCCACACCAAAACACCTTGCACGCTCAACAAGCCGTCGGGTCAGTCCCATGCAGTAATCTATCAGACTGCGGTATCCCTCCAAACCAAGATGCCTCATAACAGCATATGAAGCTGCGACCACTGCCCCGCTGCGGGTCCCGCTCAGGGAATGCTGGGTATCGATGGTCAGGTAGTGCGTCCTGGTTTGCAGCCCTTTCAGGTGGGATTGGTCCCTGAACAGTAGTCCACCTGCCGGAATGGTGCACAGTCCCATCTTATGGGGGTCGGCTGTCATGGAAGATACTCCAGGCAACCTGAAATCAAAATCATATTCACTGCCAAGGAAGGGGACCACAAAGGCCCCGAATGCTGCATCCACGTGTAGGAACAGTTTTCGTTCCACAGCTATGTCTGAAAGTTCCCTGATGGGATCGATCTGCCCGAATTCGGTAGTACCTGCTATACCCACAATTGCAACTGTATTGTCATCGATCAGCGACTCCACCGACCCAGGATCCACCCTGAAGCTGTTATCAAGTTCTGCCTTACGCAGTTCCACCCTTAAAAGGTCAGCTATTTTATCAAATGAAAAATGTGCTGACTCGGGCACCACAATATTAGGCTTTGTACTCATTCCCGAATTCCTGGCAGCCCGCATGGCTTGTATATTGGATTCCGTGCCTCCGGTAGTAATGTAGCCATGTACTGATGGGTCACCCAGCATACCACCTAGCATCCTGACTACCTTACATTCCAGTTCATGTGTGCCAGGGAACAGCCCCGCATCACCCAGGTTGGTCTCGATGAACATTTCATGAGCAGCAACTGCGATCGGATGCGGGCGTGTGCACATGGCGCTTAACACCCGGTCATAGGAAAAATCCATGGCCCTATAACTTTCAAGTCTAACCAGGATATCGTGTTTAGTCTCGCCCTTATCTCTCATATGTCGCAACCAAAGGTCAACAGTATTGTTAAATTGTTCTATTCTGTATCAAGGTGAATCCTTGCCGCCTCTTCTGCCCTGCGCATCAGGTCCTTCACCTGCAACCCTGTCTTCTGTGCGATGCGCCTGCAATCCTCGAATTCTGCAGAAATGTTAATCAAATTCCCTTTGTTGTCGCACCCCACCTTCACCGGTATCTGGTATGGCCTGCCCGCTGCCTGTATCTCTATATCCATCATCCTGCGCAGTGCAGTAAGCCTGTGCTTGACAGGGATCAGCCGTACCCCCAGGCTTCCGGTCACAGCAATGATCTTATACGCAAGCCGGTTCGTATCTTCAGACCTGCAGACCACCTTGATCAAAAATCCACTCCTTCCCTTCTTCATCGTGGCAGGTATCACCGAGACGTCCAGTGCACCGTCATCCATCAGTTCCTGTATAAGGTATCCCACTATCTCACCAGTCACATCATCAACATTGGTCTCCAGCATCTCTACATGGTCAATTGCAAGCCCTGCATCAAGTTCGCCCAGCATCGAACGCAGCACATTGGGCATGCCAGTATCTCTCGAACCTGCCCCGTATCCTGTAACCGACGAGGTCATCAATGGATATTCCGGGCAAGTTGAACCATACTTTTTGACCAGGTACGCCAGTATGGCGGCACCCGTCGGTGTAAGCAGTTCGTGCTCTACAGGCCCGCCACGCCATACCAGGTTCGATGAATCCAGTATGGAAAGTGTTGCCGGGGCCGGTACCGGCAGTAGTCCATGCGCTGTGTCAACATACCCGCCGCCCACAGAAACCGGCATACACAGTACCCGGGACCTGGGCAGTTCCAAGTTGTGGAACGCCGATACCGCACCCACAATATCAGCAACGGCATCCTGTTGTCCCATCTCGTGCAGGTGCAGTTCATCCAGTGGAGTTCCATGTACCCTGGATTCGGCATTGCCCATCAGTTCCAGTATGCCCAGCACGTCCGGTTCCACATGCCGGGGCAGTCCGGCAGACTCAATTTGCTCTACCATCCGGGCGTATATCTGCCTGGTGTCTGAGTGCTGGACCACTTCCACTTTAATTGCAGATAACAGCCCTTGCTTCACTTCTAAGATATTAACAGTGACGTCTGCTGCCGATTCCATTGCTTCTTTAACCAATTTCTTATTGGCACCCAGGCCCAGAAGGCTCCCGATAAACATATCTCCTGATGCCCCTGAAAATGGGTCAAGTACCAGAACTCTTGATGTCATGTCCATATTGCTAACCAGATCGGTTTTATTGGAAAAATACTTATATGTACCCAATAAAAACAGTTTATAAATTATTTTACATTAATAGGACGGAAAACAATTGGAGCCAATTCAACTTAAAGTCACAAAAGCTTATCCCACTGATTTTATTCAAGGCATTGCCAGGATTGATCCCCATACCATCCAGAAACTTCAGATCTCTGTTGGCGACTTTATTTTTCTTGAAGGTACAAAAACCACAGTTGCCAAGGTCTGGAGAGCAGATCAACATGAATGGGACACCAATACCATAAGTATCGACGGTTATACCCGCCAGAATGCGGGTGTCGGACTGGGTGAGCAGGTATCAGTAAAAAAGGCCGTACCAAAGGATGCCAAAAAGATCGTCCTGGCGCCCGCTGAAGGAGAGGGTATAAAGCTCGGTGGTTCGGCAGATCTACTTGTTAAACGCCAGATGTCAAAGTGGGTTCTTATGGAAGGTGACATAATACCGTTTGTCAGTACTGTTGCCCAACCCATAGTGGGCCAGATGAAAACGGGTCATACCATACGTCTGGTAGCAGTGGAAGTGGAACCAAAAGGTGCAGTCATAATCAAGGATACAACCGAGATAGAACTGCTGGATAAGCCTGCTGCTGGTTATGATATAGTGGCCAGTACAGGAATTACATATGAGGATCTGGGGGGACTAAGCGAAGAGATCCAGCGCCTTCGTGAGTTGATAGAACTACCCCTGAAACATCCTGAAGTGTTCACAAAACTTGGTATCAGTGCACCCCAGGGTGTTTTGATGCACGGACCGCCCGGTACTGGCAAGACCATGATAGCAAAGGCTGTGGCTAATGAGAGTGGTGCAAAATTCCATTCTATTGCAGGCCCGGAGATCATAAGTAAATATCATGGTGAGAGTGAAAAGAAACTCAGGGATATGTTTGAAGAAGCTGCCAGTGATGCGCCCGGTATAATATTCATTGATGAGCTGGATGCTATTGCAGGTAAGCGGTCAGATGTCACAAGTGAAGTGGAGCGCAGGGTTGTTGCCCAGTTACTTACCATGATGGATGGGATCGGTGAGAGGGGGCAGGTGGTGGTAATAGGTGCCACAAACAGAGTTAATGCTATTGACCCTGCACTGCGCCGCCCTGGACGGTTTGACAGGGAAATAGAGATCGGTGTCCCTGACAGGGACGATCGTTTAGAGATCTTACAGATACACACCAGGGGTATGCCCCTGGAAGATGATGTGGACCTGGAAAAAATGGCAGACCATACAATTGGGTTCGTGGGAGCTGACCTGGCAGCATTGTGCAAGGAATCGGCAATGAAAGGGTTGAGGCATTTTATACCAAAATTTAATCTTGACCAGGAGATACCTCCGGAACTGCTTGATGAAATAAAGATCACAGCAGAAGACTTTGATAATGCACTAAAGGAGATCGACCCTTCTGCCATGCGTGAGGTCATGGTCGAAATACCCACTGTGACCTGGAACCAGGTGGGCGGCTTAAAGCAGAGCCGCCAGGAGATCATGGAGGCAATTGAATGGCCTCTCAGCAGACCGGACCGGTTCAGGGAGATGGGCATCCACCCACCTAAAGGGGTGCTGCTTTATGGTCCTCCGGGAACCGGAAAGACGTTGATCGCCAAGGCCGTGGCCACAGAAACAAATGCCAATTTCATCAGTATCCGCGGGCCGCAACTGCTGTCAAAATGGATGGGCGAGAGTGAGAAGGCCATCCGCGAGGTGTTCAGGAAAGCAAGACAGGTTGCACCATGTGTGATCTTCTTTGATGAGATAGATGCCCTGGCACCGATAAGGGGAATGGATGCCGGAAGCAAAGCACTGGAACGGGTCGTGAACCAGCTTTTAATAGAGATGGATGGGCTGGAGGTTTTAAAGGATGTGGTGGTGGTGGCAGCCACTAACCGGCCTGATATCATGGACCCTGCCCTGATACGTTCAGGACGGTTCGACAGGGCCGTGTTCATAGGTCCCCCGTCCAGGGACGGACGTATTGAGATACTAAAGATACACGCAGAAAATGTACCTTTGTCAGATGATGTTGACATTGGCGAGATCGCTGATTCAACTGATGGTTATGTGGGTGCGGACCTGGAGGCCGTGTGCCGTGAGGCTGTTATGGCTGCAATGCGGGAAGATTTTGATACAAGTAAAGTCAGTATGAAGCATTTCAATGCTGCATTGAAGAAGGTCAGGCCTGCCCTTAATGAGGACATTCGTGAATATTACAAGCGAATGGAAGAACAGTTCAAAGGCAAGGGCAAGACTAAAACAGAACAAAAGTCATACATAGGTTATAGATAAAAATTTGGAGGATATGGTAATGAAAAAAATATTTGCAAAGAATCTCAGGGATAAACAGGTTGTCAGTTCGGATGGAGTGACCCTTGGAGTATTGAACAATATTATTATGGACATCCGCAGCGGTTCAATTGAGGATCTTGTGGTCAAACCGGATATCGCACTTGAAAAAAAGAAATACAAAGAAGATGGTGAGTTTATCCTCATGCCCTTTGGTTCTGTCAGGGCCATCAAAGATTATATTGTAGTGGATAAGACCATGTCCTTAGCTTCACCAGCCGAGCCGCCTGTTATTGAGGGGTGAATACGGTCATCTTTCCACAGGGTTGTATTGTGTTGTTGGGAATTTCAACTGTCTAAAGTGAACTGTTGCATGAGGGGAGTTATAACACTAAAAGGTATTTTAAAAATCTGAATATCTGTACTTATACTCGTATTAATTTAATAAATCCCTAAATCCATCTTTATTTAGAAAATGTTAATGTACTATTAGAAATAAAATAAAAATGGATAAAATGAGCGAAATAAAGACCACTCTTAACCTTCCTGCAAGTTTCCCATTTTCGGTCAAAGTCCGCGAGAGTGAGATGCCAGATTTCATAAAGAGGACACTTGCCATTGAACTTTACAGGGAAGGCAAAATATCTCTTGGTAAAGCCGCTGAACTGGCAGGTGTAAGAAATAAATGGGAGATGCTGACACTACTGGATAAGAGCGGTGTTCCTTTGAACTACACTATTGAAGATTTTGAAGAAGACCTGGATACACTTGAGAGGATTACTGGATAATATGGTTGCTGTATCCAACTCCACTCCGCTTATTGCCCTATCAAAGATAGGGAAGTTGAACCTTTTACATGAATATTTCGACCAGATCTCTATACCAAAAGCAGTGTACGATGAGGTTGTGGTAAACGGTGGCCTTCTCTATGGAGCAAAGGAGGTTGCAGAAGCTGACTGGATTATAGTGGAAAATGTTGGAAATTCGCTTGCTGTGGAATCACTGTCTATGTATCTTGGTGCAGGGGAATCTGAAGCAATAGTACTTGCAAAGGAAAAGGACTGTCTTCTTATCATCGATGACGGAGATGGAAGAAAAGCGGCTTCAAACATGAATATGGATATTACAGGAACGGTGGGTATTCTGAGTAAGGCAGGAAAGGATTGTAAAATAGATCTGCGGGATTCTCTTGATGAGTTAAATGCCTGTGGATTTAGATTAAGTGATAAGGTCAAGGATTTTATTCTAAGTAAGGTTGAAGATTAAAACTTGTACTACAGCAAGAATGAAAGCGCAGGGACAAACGCGTTGAAATGAAAGCTGAGATATTCCATGCCTTTCTTCCTTGAATGCACAATCTTAGTTCTCTCCGGATTAAGCTTGAGTTTCAATTCACCTTCTGTGAATCTCCCCTGCACGTTTGAGAGCGTCTTTAAGCTTCCAATTCGTACTTGCAGAAGATAAGAATATCATCGGCATATCTGATAATCAGGTGTCCAGGCTCTCCCATGCATATATCAAAATGATTCTAATAGATATCAAAATTTTTCCACAAATCTGGCAAACTCTCAACAAGCGGCATCAATTTTTCTTTATCTAACAGTACCCCGTATCCGTGAATGAAGAAATGTGGAGATGGCAGCTAACTCAACAACTGTCTTTTCTTTTCGCTGCAATGCTTCATTTAATGCTCGAAATGTGTCTAAAAGATATTCCTTTTCAGCCTGAACCTCCCGGAGCAGTTCATCCATAGATTTTAACTCCCCTTTCTTCTATTATTTGAATAAATAATGATTTTCCAGATAAGTCTACAAGATCCACAGGTTTAGATAATTTTCTCATCAACTCACCATAAAATTTAAAAAAGACATTGGGTCTTATTCCTTCTACTGCCAAGTCAATATCGTTAGCCTCACTGCCCTCATCCAATGACGACCCAAATAGATAAATGGAAGAAGCTTTGTATTTTTCCGCACAATGGGTAATTATCTGTTTGTCCATTTCACTTATCATGATCGTCCACCGTATGACATTGTTAGCTATCATTAAATTTATGTTTGAACTTTATCACTTGCTTGAAGTATATATGTCTAACCAACCCCATAAAACCACACCATCCACACAACCAACCCGACCTCCATACCCATTGTGATAGCCTCCCGAAGTCACTACCCTGCGTTAGAAACGCAAGGCATCCAGAGGGCGCATATGATATCGATATATTTTAACGGGGCACATTTTTTCAATCTTCTTACGAAAAACCAATAAACCATTAACAACAAATAACATAACTGAAAGATTAGGGATGGCTTGGCAGACTGCAAAGAAACATTTAAATCGATTGTATGGAAAAAAGGTATTGGGGCGTGGCAAGTATGGAAAATCGATATATTGGTGGTTGAGAACGTGAATGAAAGTTTTACTAAAGCCAAACAAAATTTTGATAATAAGTACCGTAATCAATTAGAACTTGATGGTTTTTTGTCAGAACACCTTATATTGAGTAAGAAGACAAACATTAAAAACAAAGAAGGAAAGAAGAATGAAGAATATTATAAATGGCAATTTCTGTACGCTCTTATAATGTCGGGTATGTATTCAAAAGACTACATTGGAACAGAAATATATTTTCCAAAAGGGAATAAAAATTCAGCTCCGATAAAGTTTGATGCTGCAATTTTTGATGATGTCGAGTGGTTTGAATATTATGATAATTTTCACAATAAAAAAGAACAGTCTGCATTGGATTGGCTTAGAAAACATTTAATTGCTGTTATTGAATTTAAATCCGAAAATAGTAAAGACACGGAGACTACTTGGAATCAACAACTTAAACCCGCATTAAAAGAGAGTGAGAATGATTTTTGTTTGGGCATATTATACGATACAGAGCGACTTTATTTATTTAAGAAACACAATAATTATTATTTACGACTTGATGAAGGTTATAATTTAAAAAAAGAGCAAAGTGCAACTAAAGACCTACAATTACACTTAACAGATGCTTATTATAAATTACCAACATTTGACCAATTGATCCAGAAAATATATCATCCTAAAATTGATAGAACTAAAAGAAAAATTGATGATTTGGAAGTAATTAGTGGCGTTTATAGTGTGCAGCTAACCGAAGGCATTTCTAATATACTGAGGGCAATGGATAAAGTCAGTTTAAAAAATCAACGAGGGTATGAAATATTAATCCAAATAATTGCTTTGAAAATATATGATGAAAAACGAAGTTATAGGACACAATCGCTTTTAAATTGGTACAAAACAGACAAAGAAAAAGAACGTTTGGATTTATTGTTTTATATAACACCACATGAGAAAAATTTTGTAAATATGTCTGATGAGAGTGTCCAATCATTTATACATCGGATGAGAACACTTTATAATGAAGCTTCTCAAGAGTATCAATTTATCTTAAAAAGGGTAGATACTGAAACAATAATTTGGAAAAAGGAAGAACATATAAGAATAATATCTGAGGTTGTTGAGCAATTTCAAGATTATAGTTTTGTAAAATCACACAAAACAGATTTATACCAAATTGTATTTCATAAGTTTGCAAGTGAATTTTCTAAAGCGGAAAAAGGTCAATTCTTAACACCCATCCCAATAATTGATTTTTTAGTCCAAATTGTAAATCCACGTAATGAAGAAAGAATACTAGACCCAACGGCAGGGATTGCGGATTTTCTTTCGGTGTCATATGTTAACTCAGATTCAACATTACAGGATAAAAATATTTATGGTCTTGACAATGATGAGCAAATGGTAATGCTTGCTCAACTAAATATGCTATTGAATGGTGATGGGAATGCAATATTAAAATTCAAACCAGATAAAGGTTCTATAACTTGGAAGTTTGATGTTAGAGATGAATTAGTTGAACTTAATCCAAAATTACACAAATCAGGAAATTGGGATAATTGGAAAGACCAAACAAAATTAAAAAAGTTTGATGTTGTGCTTACAAATCCTCCGTTTGGAGATGACAGAGCTTACATCCCGAAAGATAATAAAGATAAAAAAATAATTGAGTGTTACGAATTGTGGGATGTTTGTGGGGGGAAATAAAATAGATTTAGGTTTGGTGTTTTTAGAAAATGCTTGCCACTCATTAAAAGAAAACGGAAGATTGGGAATAGTTCTTTCCAACTCCATTGCTTCTATTGACACACACAAAAAAGCTCGTAAATGGCTTATGGACAAAATGCGTATCGTGGCAATTTTTGATTTACCATCCAATGTATTTGCTGAAACTGGTGTAAA
>Ga0255365_10100_pt1 | contig 20454 bp, 15 predicted proteins | sample ANMaggSeSYBR01J3_FD_182089 | JGI IMG/M metagenome (GOLD analysis project Ga0255365, IMG submission 182089) | Sediment cell enrichment communities from methane seep in Santa Monica Basin, California, United Staets - ANME aggregate JGI... | ecosystem: Environmental > Aquatic > Marine > Cold seeps >... | reverse complement strand
GATCGAACGAACTCGAATAATTTATAATAAGTTTTTTAAAAAGAGTTGTACGACCCGACAAACTTAGCCGGTTCAAATTAAGAGAATCCCTGGCTAAATCATAAGATGTTGATAAAGAAAAATCTTCGATAAGTACAATTTTCTTTGTGCCCGTAACCGTATCCTTTCTTGAACGGACTTTCATCTCCAGGTTATTGCTAAGCCTAAAACCAATATTGCCTGATTTTCCTTCAGGCGCTGTACCATAAATAAATCCGTCATATAATGAGTATTTTTCTATTTCGCCATTATCATCATAGCAGTATTTATAATAACCCCATCCGGGTGTGCTGAAATCGGGGCGAATAGAAAAGCTGACGGACGGTCGTAATACATGCCTGATAGCTTTAACAGGTCCCTTTTTATAAGCGAACATGCCATACATAGTCGTACTCATCGAAGTGCTGAAACTAAAGTCTCTTACAGCATTAAATCCATAAGTAGTATCGGTTTTAACATATCCGTAAACAGGATATTCATTTGTGATAAGAGTATCGTTACTCCATTTTTTTATTTGTTGCTGAGAGTACCATCGACTTGTATAATTAAAATTGTTTGACCAGACGATATGCTTTAAAATTTTTATTGATCCGCTTGAAACCTGGATAGAATGTTTCAGTCCATTTTTACATTGCTCTGAAAAATTTTGTTTAAATAAAAGAGTGTCATAAGTGCTTATCCGGTTTTCAGCGTTCATATTATAGTTAACACCAATATTTTCATACCACTTCGGTTTTCCTATACTAACTTTCCGTCTGAATGGATAAAACCTGTTAACAGTGAAAGTGATACTTGGTAATGTTAAATCCAATACCCTTGTTATGGTGTTTTGTGATTGATTAACATTAATATTTAAAAAATATTTACCTGACCAGCTTGTCGAATAATTAATACTCGATTGAAATGTATTTGATAAATAAGCATTTGTATTAACCGGATTGAATTTGTTGTATTTAGAGCTAACGATATTCACATTAGCCGAAAACCTGCTGTTTGGTCTTGCTTTCGGGTCCTGGTTATGGATCCATCTAACGGAAAAATCTTTATTGCGCGAATAATCAGGTGAACCTTCTTCATCCACAATGTTTATTGCGTAATTTGCATTAAAGTATCCGTTATACTTATATCTTTTCCTGTAGTTCATGCTTGGTTTTATTGCCCAGCTTCCTAATGTATAAATATCTCCAACGAGCTTTAAATCTAAGTAATCATTTATAGCAAAATAATAACCGCCGTTTTCGAAATAAAAACCTCTTTTTGTTGATTCACCCCATGAAGGTATCACAATACCCGAACGTTGTCCCTTTTTATTGGGGAACATACCAAAAGGTATAAAAAGCGGCGTAGGAACGTTCTCAATAACCAAGTATGCCGGTCCCGTAACAATTTTATTATCAGGTATTGCTTTGGCTTTTTTAAATCTGAATTCAAAATGCGGGTTCTCATGGTCGCATGTAGTATATTTGCCTTTATAAATATATGTAACCTTATCGGGCATATTTTTAACAGTGGCACCATGCAAAAAGCCTGCGTTATCCTCTGTTATCACTTTTTGAACAAGTCCTTTTTTTGATTCATAGTTATATTTAATCGATTTTGATTTAAAGCTGTTGTTACCCATTGTAAAAACCGGCTTCCCAATTTCGTTACCCGCAGTATCAGTTAAACCGGTTGCATAAATAGTACTGTTCTTAAACTCTATTTCAACATAATCAGCCTTAAGGTTGATGTCTTCATAGTTTATATCGTCTTCACTATACATATATACCTTTTGGGCTTTCATATCAAGTCTGATTGAATCTTTTGCTGAATAATCAACTCTTGATTTGATGGCATTTGGAGAAGTAAAATATATAATTGTGTCTGCAGCAATCGTATCAACTAAAATTGTATCATTAACAATATATAGCGTATCAGGTGTGTTTTGCCGCAGAGTATCCTGTGCCACTGCCGGAAAGCAGGCGTTTATTATAATACATAGAAGCACTATAACTTTTGTTAAAACGGCTGTTGATAATTTGGTTGACAATTTGTTTATCAAATCTTCTGTTTATATATTATATTTGCAGGGATTATAGTAAATTTTTATGAAAAAGATAGTTCAAAACTAAACAAAAAATATTCCAATACCATGAAACGACTGGTATTAATTTTTGGTATAATACTTCTTTTATGTCTTATTGGTTTGTCCGGATTTCCACAAATTGAAAATAAAATTACAAAGGTTGTGATTGATGCCGGACACGGAGGTAAAGACCCCGGAGCTTTGGGCAAGCATTCCAGAGAAAAAGATATTGTATTAACCGTTGCATTAAAAACAGGAAAGTATATTGAAGAAAATTTTGAAGATATTGAGGTTCTTTATACCAGGAAAACCGACGTATTTGTAGAACTTCATAAAAGAGCTCAAATAGCAAATGAAAGCGGAGCAGATGTCTTTATTTCAATTCATTGCAATTCAAACAGGTCATCACAACCTTATGGTGCTGAAACTTATGTTATGGGATTACATAAAACCCAGCAAAACCTTGATGTTGCCAAAACAGAAAATGCTGCTATTCTTTATGAAGATGACTATATAACACAATATGAAGGGTTTGACCCTAATTCAGATGAAGACTATATAATTTTATCAATGTTTCAGAGTACTAACATTGATCAAAGCATTAATTTGTCGTCAAAAGTTCAGAATCAATTTCACGAACGCGTGGGCAGAAAAGACAGGGGAGTTAAGCAAGCCGGATTTTGGGTACTGTATAAAACTACTATGCCCGGTATTTTAATTGAACTTGGTTTTTTAAGCAATCCTAACGAAGAAAAATTTTTAATATCGGACAAGGGGCAGGTCTATCTGGCATCTGCTATTTACAGGGCATTTAAAGAATATAAAAAAGAATTTGAGGAGGCTAACAAAGATTTAAAACCAGTTATTGTTAAGAAAGAAGAATCTAAGCCGGTGATCTATTACCGGGTTCAGTTTGCTTCATTCAGAAAAGAAAAATCATTGGATTTTAGAAAATTCAGAGGATTACAGGAAATAAAAATGTATAAGCATGATGGGGCTTATAAATACACTACCGGTAACGAAACATCACTTGAGGAAGCAATTGAATTAAAAGAAAAACTACGAGATAAAGGATATAAAGATATTTTTGTTGTTGCTTTTTTAAATGAAGAAAGAATTTCGTTAGATGAAGCTAATAGGATAAATGAAAACAAAAATTAAATATTTTGGGGTTTTTATCAGACAATAAAAAGAGAATTTTTTTCATCGCTATTATTTCGGTAATTTTCGTTATCATATTATTGTTGATAACTAAGATTTTTTTTACCTCAAAGAGTTATTATGCAGTTTTCGACAATATTCAGGGACTTGAGATTAATGACCACGTTATAATTGAAAATGTTAAAGTTGGAAAAGTAAATGATATAAGATTTTATAAAACCGATTCAAGCAGGTTGATAGTTAAGTTACATATAAATAGCGAAGTTAATATTCCTGATAAATCAATCGCTGAGATTATAACTTTCGATACTACCGGCAGTTGCAAAGCGGTTGCTGTAAAATTATTCACATCGAGTGGTTACCTTAAAAGTGGTGATATAATCCTAACACAACACTTCCCTGTTTCTGTAGATTCTATAATAAACCTCTCAACAAGAGTTGATCAATTGCAAAAGGATTCATCAAACCTGAATAACATAGTCAGTGAAAGCCCTGACAAACAAACTACAGGAGAAATTGTTTTTAAAGTTCAGATTCTTGCTTCGAAGGTTAAGTTAAAATTGAATTCACCAAAATTAAAAGGTATTAATGGTGTGGAAATGTATTTCGAAAATGGGATGTATAAATACACAGCAGGAAAGCAATATTCCATTGAAACAGCAAATCTCTTGTGTAAAAATGTGAAAAACATTGGGTTTCCTGATGCTTTTGTTGTAGCATTTAACAACGGTAAAAAAATATCAATTAAAGAAGCTGCAACAATATTAAAAAAATAGTTTATTTTTGTTGAAAATACATTTAAAATTGAAGTTATCTAAAGAGTTCATAATTGGTGCAGTTGTAGTAATAGCCCTTGCTTTGTTGTATTGGGGTTTTAACTTTTTAAAAGGTGAAGATGTCTTTTCAAAAGAAAGAATTTTTATTGCAGTGTATAAGGATGTTGGAGGTCTTGAGAAAATGAATCCCGTTTCAATTAACGGATTAGTTGTAGGACAAGTGAGAGATATGTATTTTGAAGCCGGTGGTGATGCAACGGTTGTTATTGAATTGATAATTAAAAATCCGATTCCTATTCCGGTCAACTCTACTGCAAAAATATACAGTTCCGATTTGCTTGGTTCAAAAGCTGTTGAAATTAAATTGGGAACACCCGGCGAATATGCACAACCCGGAGACACCCTGTTGTCAGAAGTAGAAGTATCATTAAAAGAAGAGGTAAACAGGCAATTGCAACCAATAAAAAGTAAAGCTGAAGACCTGATGCAATCAATTGATACGGTTTTAACTATGTTACAACGCCTGTTTGGTCGCTCAAACACCGAAAATATCGCAAAAAGTGTTGAGCATATTGCCAATTCTTTTGAAAATTTAGAAAGTACTACAAGTACATTAGATACACTTGTATCCGGTCAGAAAAGCCGCATGGAAAAAATTCTTGAAAATATTGAATCTATTACTTTCAACCTTAAAAATAACCAGGATAATTTTAACAATATTATAGCCAATTTTTCTTCATTGAGCGATACACTTGCCAGCGCCAGAGTTTCGGAAACTTTACAAAGTGTAAATAATGCAATGAGTGAGATAACCGCAATAACAAACCGGATTAACAGTGGTGAAGGAAGCATAGGGATGCTTGTTAATAATGATTCGTTATATATAGAATTGGAAAAATCTGCACGTGATCTAAACCTCCTGCTCGAAGATATCCGAAAGAATCCTAAAAAATATGTTAGGTTTTCATTATTTTAAACTGAACGAAAACGGGTTTGCCAATTTTCTCTACTACAGTTCGCTTAAATCCACACAGTTAGATTGAAAGATTTTCGCAAAGTTTATGCGTTTCAGTATAATTCATTAAGACTTTTTCGAATTAAACCAAGTGTTTTTTCTATTTCTTTATTCGAAATAGATAGAGGAGGTGCAATTCTAAAGGATTGATGCCTGAATAAGAACCGGTCGGTTATTAAGCCGTTTTTAACGAATATGTGCAGGAGCCTACTCATTTGGTTGGAATTTTCCATATCAATACTTAGCATTAAACCTATTTGACGGATTTCCTTTATTTTTGTTTGACCGATTAATTCATTTCTGAATGTTTTACCTTTAGCCCGTGCCTCAGTTATTAAATTACTTTCTGTTAGAACCTGTAAATTAGCAAGAGCCGCAGCACAGCAAACCGGATGACCTCCAAAAGTAGTGATATGTCCAGGTTCGGGCTTGAAGGTAAGAGTGTTCATAATTTCTTTAGAGGCGATAAATGCGCCTATGGGCATTCCGCCTCCCATTCCTTTGGCAATTGCTAAAATATCCGGGATAAATCCAAAATTTTCAAAACTGAACAATTTCCCTGTTCTGCCGAATCCCATTTGCACATCGTCAATTATAAGTAATGTGCCGGTTTGGTTGCATTTTTCTCTTAATTCGAATAAAAAATTATTTTTAGGTAAAATAATCCCTGCTTCCGCCTGAACGGTTTCGGCAATTACACAAGCTGTCTTTTCCGAAATTTGTTCAAGGTCATCAAAATTGTTGAATCGCAAAAATTTAATGTCGGGCAGGAGAGGGCGAAAAGCATATTTTAGTGATTCATCACCGAGAACGCTCAAAGCGCCATGAGTGCTGCCGTGATATGCATCTTTAAAAGCGATGATCTCAGTTCTGCCTGTATAGCGTTTTGCCAGCTTAATCGCACCCTCGACAGCTTCACTGCCTGAATTTACAAAATAAACCGCATCAAGATTTTCAGGAAGATTTTCTGTAAGCATTTTTGCTAATTGCACCTGCGGATTTTGAATATATTCACCATAAACCATCAAGTGCATATATCTATCAAGTTGCTGTTTTACGGCATTAATTACTTTCGGATGGCGGTGACCTATGTTGCTCACCGAAACACCCGATACCATATCAATATATTCTTTACCTGAAGAATCGTATAAATAAATTCCTTCGGCTTTTTCTATTTCTATTCCCAATGGTTTGGCAGAAGGCAAACCCAGATGCCTGAAAAATATTTCTCTGTTTGTCATAATCCATGCTTGTTTTAATATTTTATCAAAGTTATTCATTATTTTAGAGATGAATACTACGATTGTTTTATTTTTGTTGATAATATTATTCAGTTTCTAATATTTCCAGGAATGAAAGATAAAGTCGTAATAATAACCGGCGCTTCTTCAGGCATTGGAAAAGCCCTTGCTGAGAATTTCGCTGAAAAAAACGCTAAAATTGTTTTAGCTGCCAGAAGTTTAGACAAGTTAAAAGAACTCGAAAATAGGTTAAAAGCTAAAGCCTCCGGTATTCTTACCGTTAAAACCGATGTAAGCCGTGAAGAAGATTGTATGAACCTTATAAAAAAAACCGTTGAAAAATTCGGAACTATTGATATTCTTATAAACAATGCAGGAATATCTATGCGGGCAGTTTTTCAGGATGTTGACTTATCGGTTATTAAACAATTAATGGATATAAATTTCTGGGGAACGGTTTACTGTACTAAATATGCGCTGCCATATTTACTGAAATCAAAAGGCTCTGTTGTCGGGGTTTCATCCATTGCCGGATATAAAGGTTTGCCAGGCAGAGCAGGCTATTCCGCTTCAAAATTTGCTATGCAGGGATTCATGGAAGTATTGCGAATTGAAAATATAAAAAAAGGATTGCATGTATTAATTGCCTGCCCGGGATTTACAACATCAAACATCAGGAATACCGCTCTTGCTGCCGATGGTTCGCAGCAAGGTGAATCGCCACGTGATGAAGTAAAAATGATGACAGCAGAGGAAGTGGCAAAAAAAATTATAAAAGCAATAGAAAAACGGAAAGACAGGTTAACACTTACAACCCAGGGAAAACTAACTGTTACATTAAATAAATTTTTTCCGAAGTTTATGGATAAGATGGTGTATAACCACATGGCAAAAGAAGCGGATTCGCCGTTTAAGTGATACTTGATGTTTGATGTTTGAAACCAACAAGACCTGAAAGTCTGAAAGAGGGCAAGTGCGATATCATATCTTGGGCACCTGCATCGTATGAGCGGTAAAAAATTAAAAATTATTTCCCTAACAACTTCTTTATTTCATTCAGCTTCATCAGCGCCTCCACAGGCGTAAGAGTGTTGATATCAGTATTAAGAATATCTTCCTTAATCTGAAGCAATAATGGATCATCCAATTGTATAAAACTCAACTGAAAATTATCTTGCCCTGGTCGAATTCTTTTTGTCTGCTTCCTGAGTTCTTCGCTGCTATGCGATTTTTCAAGGAACAGCAACAATTCTTTTGCCCGACCTACTACTTTCTGTGGCATACCTGCCATTCGGGCAACATGAATCCCAAAACTATGCTCACTTCCGCCCGACACTAATTTTCTTAGAAAAATCACCTGGTTGTTTATTTCTTTTATAGAAATATGATAATTTTTTATACGAAGAAAGTTTGAAGCCATCTCATTCAATTCGTGATAATGAGTGGCAAAAAGCACTTTTGCCCTGAATAGCGGATGCTCATGAAGGTATTCGGAAATTGCCCACGCTATTGAAATTCCATCGTAAGTACTAGTGCCACGCCCTATCTCATCTAATAAAATCAAACTCCGGTTGGAAATATTATTCAGGATGCTGGAGGTTTCGTTCATTTCTACCATAAAAGTTGACTCGCCTGATGAGATGTTATCAGAAGCCCCTACCCTTGTAAATATTTTATCAACCAATCCGATTTTTGCTACCTCAGCAGGTACGAAACTGCCAATCTGTGCCAACAGGACAATTAATGCTGTCTGTCGTAGTAATGCTGATTTTCCGGACATATTAGGTCCGGTAATAATCAAAATTTGTTGATTCTCATTATCAAGAAAAATATCATTAGGTATATAATCCTCGCCAATTGGCATTTGTGTTTCAATTACCGGATGACGCCCGTTTTTTATCTCAATTCTGTATGATTCATTTATCTCAGGTTTTAAATAGTTATTTTGTGTGGCAACCACTGCAAGTGACAATAAAGCATCCAGCCTGCCAATAATGTGTGCATTCAACTGTATTGGCTCAATATACTCACACAAACTCAAAACCAGTTCATTAAATAATTTTATTTCGAGTTTAAGAATTTTTTCTTCGGCACCTAAAATTTTTTGTTCATATTCTTTTAACTCTTCGGTAATATATCTTTCAGAGTTTGTCAAAGTTTGTTTGCGATGCCAGGCATCAGGAACCTTATCCTTATGTGTATTGGTTACTTCCAAATAATATCCGAATACATTATTATATCCTATTTTTAAAGATGGAATACCGGTATTTTTTATTTCTCTTTGCTGAATTTGTATCAGATAATCCTTTCCTGAATATGCAATTTGGCGAAGCTCATCCAGTTCTTTTGAAACATTTTGTGCAATAACATTTCCTTTGTTAATTAAAGCCGAAGGATCACTTTTTAATGTCTTATTAATCTGCTCCCTGATAATTGGTAAGTGATTGAGTTTTTCAGCTAATTTCTTTAATGATTCATTTTCAGCATTCAGGTAGTCATTTTTTATACGTTCAACAGCTATAAGCGCTTCTTTTATTTTGAGCACTTCACGTGGATTTATTTTTCCGATAGCTACTTTGGAAATTAAACGTTCAAGGTCGCCTGTCGATTTAATATTTTTCTGAAGGGGTTCTATATTATTATAATTTTTAACAAAGTATTCCACAATTTCAAATCTTTCTTCAATAGGCTTTTTGTTTTTTAACGGAAGGACAATCCATCTTTTTAACAGGCGTGAACCCATTGGTGAAACTGTATTATCAATAATATCAAGAAGAGTAACTGCATTTTCATTTGGTGAAGAAATTAATTCCAGGTTTCTGATAGTAAATTTATCAAGCCATACATAATTGTCTTCCTCTATCCTGGATATTTTGGAAATATGGCTTATTTTTTCATGATGAGTTTCCTTTAAATAATGAAGGATAACTCCCGCTGCAATAGTTCCGGATGTAATATTCTCTACACCAAATCCTTTTAATGAGGTTGTCCCGAAGTGGTTTAATAATAAATCATCTGTAAATTCCGGTGTAAAAATCCATTCTTCAAAAGTATTTGTGAAAAACTTATCACCAAATATTTCTTTAAAATCTTCTAACTTATTTTTTTGAACAATAACTTCGCTGGGTTTAAAGCTCTGCATCAACTTATCGATATAATCATTTAAGCCCTGAGTTATAAAAAACTCACCCGTTGAAACATCAAGAAAAGAGACACCCGATTTATTTGCTGTAAAATGCACACATGCCAGGAAATTGTTTTCATTGTGCTCCAGAACATTATCATTATAAGTTACGCCTGGTGTAACTAATTCGGTAACTCCGCGTTTGACTATTTTTTTAGTTAGTTTAGGGTCTTCCAACTGGTCGCAAATCGCAACACGATACCCTGCTCTTACTAATTTTGGAAGGTAAGTATCGATGGAGTGGTGAGGAAACCCGGCAAGATCGACATAAGAAGCCGCACCATTAGCCCTTTTGGTAAGAACAATCCCAAGAATTTTTGAGGCTTTTACAGCATCTTCTCCAAACGTCTCATAAAAATCTCCAACCCTGAATAGTAATAAAGCATCGGGATATTTAGCTTTAATGGTATTATATTGTTTCATTAAAGGAGTTTCCGCTATTTCTTTCTGTCTGGTCATACTTTCAAAACTTGTCAGCAAAAATATAACTATAATCGTTATATTTTATTAAAAATAATTCACAGTTTATTTAATCCATTGTTAATTTTGCATTTCAAAGAAAAATAATGAGAAAATTAAAAAACAGCGAATTAAACAGGATCTCCATTGAGGAATATAAAAAATCAAAGAAACTTCCTTTTGTAATTATTCTTGACAATATAAGAAGCCTGAACAATATTGGTTCTGTTTTCAGAACTGCTGATTCATTTCGTATTGATAAAATTCATTTATGCGGAATATCAGCCACACCTCCACATAGGGAAATTCATAAGACAGCATTGGGGGCAACTGATTCAGTTAATTGGATTTATTTTAAAAAAACGATTGATTCAATTAAGCAATTAAAGCAACAAGGCTACTCCATAATCGCAATTGAACAAGTTGATAAAAGTATCAGCCTCGAAAAATATACACCATCATCTTCTGATAAATTAGCCTTTGTTTTCGGAAATGAGATAAAAGGGATATCAGAAAATATTCTCGATTATATAGATATTTGTGTTGAAATACCCCAATTCGGAACTAAACATTCTTTAAATGTATCGGTAAGTGTTGGCATTGTGCTATGGCATTTATATTGCCATGGGCATAAATACTAAAAACTCATAAAAATAAAAAAGGCTGCAAATTGCAGCCTTTTTTACTTCTATAAAATTATCACATGTATTTATTTTATTGCATTCTGGAAACCAGGGTTACTATAATATTTTATAAATTCCTTGTCCTCTATTACTATAGTCCTATAAGCGCCATCTTCAATTATTGCTTTCTTCAGATTCTCAAATACCATATTATCGTTGTTAGTTCTTGCACCTACTATTGCTTGTAAGTAATAGACTTCACCAGATTTTTCTGCACAATTTAATGTAGAAGTTGCTGCATTATAATTACCAGCTAAAGTTTGAGCTAAAGCTAAGTTATAATCACATTTAGTACCGCTAAATGAATTTATTGCCCCATTGTAATTTCCATCTGCTATTTTAACAATTCCCATATTGTAGCCTATATCAATACCTTGTTTCTGGGCAGCGAGATAATCAGCCTTCGCCTTATAAAAGTCTTTCTTTTTTGATGCCATTGTGCCCGAATTATTAAGGACTATTCCGTTATTACCAACTATAGTTCTTGCTTTGTTAAAGTAACTATCGGCTGCATCATAGTCGCTCAATTCAACGCTTACAAAGCCTGCATTGTTGTATCCTCTCCAGTCATTGGGGTATATATCTATTACGGTTTTGTAAATATTAAGTTTGGCATTCTTATCATTAGTTAATGTAGCCGCGTAAATCAATTCATTAATATTTAATGAATCAGGAGAAGAGGTTGCAAATTGTGCAATTTCATCATCACTTAATGAAGGTTCATAACAAATTACATTTATTTCAGACCTTCTTAATGGTGGAAGAATATCGTCTTCAATCTCTTTATAGATAACGGTCATATTCCTGATCTCTTGTTCTCTTTTTGTAAGATCAGGTTGTGAATTAATGACATTTGCAATAATATTCTTATCTTTAATATCTGAAGACTTAATTGCTTTCATAAATCCACTCCAATCCTCACCATTAGCCGAAAGTTTGAAATCAATTTCTTGTTCAATATCTTCAACTTTTACACCCAGTTCTTTTGCTTTCTTTTTGATATATTTTTTATATTCGTTTTGAACATATTTATTCGCCGATTCTGACCTTCTTTGAGATAATCCCTGGTTGAATGATTCTTCTCCCTCTGGCGATGCCCATGCATTTATGTCAATACTTTTTATTTTCCAACCTTTTTTAATAAATTCGTTCATATTATTTAACTCTTCTTTGGATTTCTCATCTTTGTTCAACCGATAATTGAAATTTAAGTTAGACTTGTTTACTATGTAATATATAGTACCCATTTCAGAAACAACAATATCTCTTTCTAATCCATGAGGAGCTAATAATAAATGTTCAATATTGTCAATTCTCTTTGAAGTCATAATAAGACCGTCAGCTATTTTTCTGTCACTCATGCTGAAAGGAGTCTTGCCTTTTACAGATGCCATTGGATCTACATAAAGTTCACATATATCCATACCCGGTTCATATTTTACATAAGTTTTATATGTAAAGGAACCACCTGTTGCAAGCATACCAATTGCTCCAGGTTTTTTGTATTCATCAGCAACTTCTTCTCCCTGGAAATACATCGTTTCAAGTTGTTTGCTTTTGTCTCCGTATTTCAGAACGGGAGTAAAATCTACAACAGCTTTTTTGTTAAATGATTCCGGGAAAGACCCTTTAATTTCAACAGGAATAGAATCACCATGCAAAGCAAGAATACATGGTTCTGTTTCAATTTGCATCTTAGTACCCGTTTTTCCTTTTCCAAAACTATATCCTAGCCCTAAAGAAGTGAAGTAATATGCATCGTTCTTTTCACCACTAATGTATCCGTCAAGTTTATCCGAGTCAAACCACCGGATTGTACTTTCTAAATTTATATCCCAATGGTCATTTAGCCTGAAATCAATACCGATACCTGTAGGAATCATTGTTTCAGTAGTGTTTGGGTATTCATCAACAAGAATATCAGTTTCTTGTCTATATGACTTCGATGAAAAACTAACCATACCTATTCCTACAGTACCATATATGTTAATTAACCTAGGTTCATACCCAAAAAACAAATTCGAAAAACTAACTGTAGTCCCCAGAATATAATCCAGTAAATCGGTCTTAAAATACATATTCTTAGTATCAACCCCGCTTGTACCTTTCAAAGGAGCCATGATAACAGAACCATATAACCCGAAAACAGGACTTAAATGTTTCCCTAACCTCAAACCTAAACCCAATGCCATATCATCCTTACCTAACATATTAAAATGAAAATCCCCAGCCTGAATGTCACAATAACTCTGGGTTATACCTCCATTTAAATTTACATACCATTGATAATAGAGCTTCCCTGTACTCTCATCTCTATTGGCGTTTTGCGCCAATAATGCACTCGGGATAGAAAAAAGGAGTGCTAATAATAAAACTGATACAATCCGATAATTTTTTTTCATAATGATTAATTTTATTCTTATAAATACTTTTCTTAAAAATTTTTTCAAATATATAGCAATTTATTTTTATTTCAAATAAAACCTGAAATTATTTTGGTCTAATCTTAATATAATTTTTCTCAAAAGTATATAATATTTAATTATACCTGATAATTATTTTAAAAAAAAATATTTTTAATTATTTTCTATTGATTTATCTTTTTACGTTAATTGTCCTGATTTTCTGTTTTTTACAATAAACCCCCTCTGGTTTATTAACAATTGATGTTTGATAAAAAATTACATCAGCACTATTTTCATCGGCTCAAATTGTTTGATAATTGTGTTTATCAATTTTTATTCAGTAAATGTAATTCGGTGTATTCCGGTAGAGTATTCTTTGTTTAATAATTCGGTTATTTTAAAATAATCGTCTGAATTTTTTACAAAATCAGTGTTTTCTGTATCTACGATTAGGATTCTTGTACCTTTTATCATTTTAAAATAATCTAAATAACCTGATTGAATCTTCTCTAAATAAGAGTCCTTAATATTTTTTTCATACTCTCTTCCTCTTTGTAAGATATTATGCTTTAAACAGTCAATTCTTGCAAACAGAAAAATGATTAAATCGGGCTTGGATAGCGAAGAATTGATGATTTCAAAAAGTCTTGAATATAACATGAATTCATCATCTTGCAGGGTTTTACGAGCAAATATCAATGATTTATCAATGAAATAATCAGCAATTGTAAAAGATTTGAATAAATCGTGTGAGGCTAAATCCTCTTTTAATTGTTGAAACCTGTCAGCCAGAAATGACATCTCAAGAGGAAAAGCATACCTTTCAGGGTCGTTGTAAAATTTAGGCAAAAATGAATTATCTTCAAATCGTTCAAGTATCAGTTTTGCATTGTAATCTTTGGCAATCATTTTTGCCAGTGATGTTTTTCCTGCACCAATATTCCCTTCAATAACAATATAGTTGTATTTCATGTGTTTAAATTATTGTAACATGTTGACTGTAAATATTCGTCAGACCACTTCGCACAAGGCAAACGCGCAGGTCAGTGGTCAGACGAATGCAACATGAGTGTTTCATCGCTTAACAAGTATTTTAATAAATCTCCACATTTTCGTATAACTCTACTTTCAAATTATCTTCACATTTGTGAGCTAAAACTTCCAATCTTACTTTAAAAACAGGATGTATAATATCACCGGCAATTTCTGCCAGCGGAATTAATGCAAATCTTCTCTCGTGCAAACGGGGATGAGGTATCTGTAAATCTTCTTCATCTATTATTATATTATCGTACATTAATATATCAATATCTATTAAGCGGGATTCGTAACGAGTTGAGATTCGCTTCCTGCCAAGTTTTTTCTCAATATTTAGTAATTCTTTTAATATTTCTTTGGGACTTAATCCGGTTTCGACTATTATTACCTGGTTAAGAAAAGGCTTTTCACTTTTAAAGCCCCAGGGTTCTGTTTCATAAACAGAAGATGATTTTACAATTGTACCAATTTTCTCATTGATCATTCTGGCAGCATTCCCTAATAATTGCATTCTATCGCCAATATTACCTCCAAGTAATAATGATGTCTTACTCATACTTTCAATCAGTATTCAATTTGAAACAGCAAAAATACAATTAAGAAAATATATATCAAGCTACTTGTTAATATATCCTTAAAATATATTGAGTCCACTCCAAAAAATCGTTTTTTCGCCACTAAAGCACTAAAACACAAAATCTCACCAAAGGTATATGGCTGATATATATTATTTTGTGAAATTTAGTGACTTGGTGTTTTTGTGGCATTTTATATTTTTTCAATTTTCGGAGTAAGTTCAATATTTAAGGTAAATATTTTTTAAGGGAATCGAAACAAATTGAATTTTTCATTAATATTGCATAAAATAAAAAATTATATGCTATGAAAGATTTTTTCAAATTTATGTTTGCCTCGATGTTGGGATTCTTCCTGATATCCATTATCTTATTCTTTATATTTATGGGAATAATGATGGCTATGCTCTCATTTGCTAAAACGGAAGAAGTAGTCGTCAATGATAAAACTTTATTACATTTAAAATTCGACTACCGTATTGAAGACAGGGCATCAAAAAACTTAGTAGATTTTGGTTTTGATTTTGGATCTTTTAAAACAAATCTCGGACTTAACGATATTTTAAAGAATCTGGAAAAAGCTAAAACGGATGACAGAATTGAAGGCATTTATCTTGACTTAATGGAAATACCTTCGGGACTGGCAACAATTTCAGAGATAAGAAAAGCGCTCGCAGATTTTAAAGAAACAGGTAAATTTATTTATGCTTATGGTGAAATACTCACACAAAAAGCATATTACCTGGCTTCGGTAGCAGATAAAATTTACCTTAATCCGGAAGGAGTGGTTGATTTCAGGGGGTTTAATGGTGAGGTTGTATTTATTAAGGGATTACTTGAAAAACTCGAAATAGACCCGCAAATAATACGTCATGGGAAATTTAAAAGTGCCATTGAGCCTTTAATTCTCGATAAAATGAGTGAAGCAAACAAAGAACAAACCCTTGCTTTTATTTCGTCAATGTGGAAAAGTTCGATTGAGGAGATTTCTTATTCAAGAAATATTGAAGTTGAAAAATTAAATATAATAGCCGATAAATTAGAGACTCGGCAAGCAGAAGACGCTTATAAGCTGCACATCGTCGATTCGTTGATTTTTATGGATCAGTTCCTTTCGATATTGACAGATAAAGTGAACATAGAGCAAGTAAAGAAAAATAATCTGATTTCATTAAGCAAATATAATAAAGCCAGAGTAAAAGGTGCTAAGAAAAAAAGAAGCAGAAATAAAGTAGCCGTAATTTATGCTTTGGGTAGTATAGCCCAGGGAGAAGGAAGTGATAAAATGATCGGTTCAGATAAAATTGCACGGGAAATAAGAAACGCCAGGTTAGATAAATCAATCAAGGCTATTGTTTTGCGTGTAAATTCACCAGGAGGTGATGCCATTGCTTCGGATATTATTTTAAGAGAAGTTATGCTTGCAAAACAAGAAAAACCCATTGTCGTTTCGATGGGTAATGTAGCTGCCTCAGGAGGTTATTATATTTCGTGCGGCGCTGATAAAATTATTGCTGATCCAACTACAATTACAGGCTCTATCGGGGTTTTCGGATTAATACCTAACTTTCAGAAATTTTTTAATAATAAACTCGGAATAACATTTGATAATGTGAAAACAAATGAAAATTCCGATTTTCCATCAGTTACAAAACCTATATCAGAATATCAGTATCACATAATACAGGTAGGAGTTGATAGGATTTATGAAACTTTTATTAATCATGTTGCAAATGGAAGAAATATGACAAATGAAGAGGTAAACGAAATTGCCCAGGGAAGGGTATGGAGTGGCGCAGATGCAGTAAAGATTGGTTTGGTTGATGAATTAGGAGGTTTGGAAGATGCTATACAGGAAGCAGTTGACCTAGCTGCACTTGAAGATTACAGATTAATAGAATTACCAAGACAAAAAGAACTATTTGAACAAATAATGGAAGATATTGTAGGGGAAACTAAACTTAAATTTTTAGAAAAAGAATTAGGTCAGAATTACCGATATTACAATTATATAAAGGAAGTAAATCAAATAAAAGGAGTACAAGCACGACTGCCATTTGAAATCAATATTGAATAAAAAAAAGCCGTCCTGAAAGGGGCGGCTTTTTTTATATAAAAACAATATCCTGAATTACTTCAACATCTATTGCCTTGTTTAGCGATTTTATTAATTTATTACGGGCATACATAAGTTCATTTTTTAAAGCAGCAGAATCAAGTTTAATATAAAGGGTTTTTTTTCTAATAAACAATTTTTCCGTATGCTTCGAAATCAATTCGCCTACCACATTGTCCCATGAATTGATCAACTTGGTTTCATTTATACCATCTTTTAGCTTATAAGCTTCAAGCAGTTCTGTGATAGCTTCTTTGAGCGTTTGTTCGTTGGTGGCTTTCAATTATAAATATTTTAAAGCACTAAATTAATAATTATTTTCTAATTCAAAAGCTTGCCCATCGACAATATCGAATATTTTGTGATCGATTTTTACCTGTCTGAAAATATTTTCTATCCTCTCTTTTTGAGTATCGGTAATAAAAGCCTGTCCGAAACTATTTTCGCTTACAAGTTGAATAATTTGCTTCACTCTTGTTTGGTCAAGCTTATCGAAAATATCATCGAGTAATAATATGGGTTTGAAACCTTTGATATTTTTTGTATATTCAAATTGAGCAAGTTTAATAGCAATAATATAGGATTTTTGCTGACCCTGTGAACCGAACTTTTTAACCGCATTCTTATCTATATTCATAAATAAATCATCTTTATGTATTCCTGCGGTTGTATATTTTGCCATCCTGTCCTTTTCTACCGAAACTGCAAGCAGTTCCCCTAATGTACGATCGTTTAGCTGGGAATCATACGATATGCTTACTTTTTCTTTCCCCTTAGTAATGAAATCAAAATAATGCTGAAATAATGGTATAAACTCAACCAGAAATTCCTTTCTTTTTGAGTGTATCTTTTCGCCAAGCTTAATCAACTGAACATCCCAGATTTCAAGGGATGACCTGTCGAAATAATTTCGTTCGGCAAATTTTTTAAGTAAAATATTTCTCTGGAGTAAAGCTTTATTATAGTTAATCAAATCATCAAGATATATTTTATCAAATTGCGAAATTACCGAATCGATGTACTTCCGTCTCACGTCACTACCTTCGTTTATAAGATCCCTGTCATAAGGGGAAATCATTACAAGAGGGTATAAGCCGATATGGTCAGATAGCCTGTTATATTCTTTATCGTTTAATTTGAACTGCTTTTTATGATTTCTTTTTTGAACACAGGAAACTAAATCTCCAAGGTTATGATTTTTTTGATATGTGCCATGAATAGCAAAGAAAGGGGCATCATGTTGTATATTCTGAAAATCGATAGGATTAAAATAACTTTTACAGAACGAAAGATAGTTGATGGCATCAAGTATATTTGTCTTGCCTGCCCCGTTATAACCAATAAAGCAGTTTATTTTGCCTGAAAAATCAAACTTTGCTTCCTTGTAATTTTTGAAGTTGGTTAATTTTAAACTTTGTAAATACATAATCCTGTTATTTCACGGGCAACATTTTCCATTAACCATTTTGGAGTGGAAGTTGCACCGCTTATTCCCACACTTTGAGCATTTTTAAACCAGTTTTTCTCCAATTCGGTTTCCGAAGAAATGTGATGGCTACCCGGATTAACCGACTTACAAATACCATATAGATATTTTCCGTTTGAGCTTTTTTTACCGCTTGCAAATATAATTACATCGTTATCGCGGCAAAACTTTTTCAGTTGTGAAACCCGGTTAGAAACCTGTCCGCAAATAGTATTATAATATTTGAAATTACCCTGATCTGAGTTCGCACTATTAATCCTTTTCTTTATTTCCTGAACGATTGCTTTAAAATCATCTGTGCTTTTTGTTGTCTGAACAAATAATCGCAAGGGTTTTCGATAATCTAACTTATCCAAATCATCCGAACTTTCGATTACAATAGCAGTATTCGCTGTCTGACCCTCAAGTCCGATAATCTCAGGATGATTTTTCTTCCCAAAAATTACAACCTGTCCGTTAGATTCTTTCATTTCTTTATAAGCATTTCTTATTCTTTGCTGAAGCTTTAAAACAACAGGACATGTTGCATCAATAATTTCAATACTGTTTTTTTTAGCATGTTTGTAAGTAGAAGGTGGTTCTCCATGAGCACGGATTAGGACTTTAATATTTTTGGAGTTATTATATCTGTCGTAATCAATAGTTTGGAAACCTATTTTATTCAACCTGTCAATTTCTTTCTGATTATGCACAATATCTCCCAGGCAATACAATAAATCATTTTCTGCGAGTTCATTTTCAGCAAGTTTTATTGCTCTTTCCACTCCAAAACAAAAACCTGAATAAGGATCGATAGATATATTCATTAAACAAAATTCCAATTAGGCTTACAAAGATAGGTTTAATTCTTTTTTTTGTAGAAATCAGAAAGGTTAGTTGTAATAGTTATATAATTAGGGGAGCCGTTAAGATGGTATGTTGAACGAGCATAACTAAAGTGGAATTTTGATACTCTGAATCCAAAACCCCATGAAAAGCCAACAGTTGCTGTTTTTGATGCAACTTTTAATTCCTGCCTTCGCTGGTAATTATAGCCACCCCTAATACTAAAATTTTTTCCTAAGAGTAATTCCCCTCCCAAAACAATATGACGTATAAAATTATCTGCAAAATCTTCAAAATCACTATCCTTAACAACTTCGCCTGATATTGGATCAGTATTCATATTATTCGTATCATCATACTTGAGGTCCCATTTTTCAAGATGATTGATTAGGATAGAATACCTGAAAGGCAAATGTTTTAATCTTTGCGACAAACCAACTTGTAATTCAAAAGGGAGGGGTTCAATATTTCCTCCATCATAAGCTATAAGTTGTCTGCCAATATTCTTTGCAATAAGCGAGACTGTAAACCTCCGGTCGCGACTATTATAACTACCTGCAACATCAACCAAAACCCCGAAGGATTTATAAGTTTCAAGCGAAGAATAAACGAATTTAAGATTAGAACCGATTGAAAAGGAAGAATCGAGTTGCCTTCCCCAACCTATATTTAATGCATTTTCGCCTGCGTAAAAAGTCCCATAACGTTCACCTGATACTTCCGCGCCATCAAACTTGCCATAATTAATATATTGTATAGAGGCTACAAAACTTCCTAGTTTATTAAAAGTTTTTGAATATGCTGCACAACCATAGTTAATATCTGAAAAAAAATCAACATAACATACAGCAAGTCGGTTATGCATTTCGGGAGAAATAATGGACGGATTTGAAGGGGCAAGCGTAATATCATTATCGCTTACTGCAAGGAAATCCCCACCCATAGCAGCAATCCTTGCTGAACTTGTCAGGTTGAGAAATTCATAAGTGTTATCACCTCCGATTTGAGCATTGATATCAGAAATAAAATAAACACTGATAAAAAATAAAACGAGAATAGTTTTCTTTCCCACAAGAGTTTTTTTCAATAAAAATAAAATTATTTATTAGAGTTGAAAACGGAAATTTATTGAAAATATTTTTGTTGTTATGGTAAAAAATCCGTGCGTGCGGACGGACTCTTTATTTCACTGCATCCACAATTGCTTTAAAAGCATCGGGATTATTCATTGCAAGGTCTGCTAAAGCCTTGCGATTTAACTGAATATCTTTCTTATGCAGCTTGCCCATAAATTCGGAATACGACATTCCGTACTCACGAACGGCTGCATTTATTCTTTGAATCCAAAGACCTCTGAAGTTTCTTTTTTTAGTTCGTCTGTCGCGG
>Ga0255365_10099_pt1 | contig 20463 bp, 24 predicted proteins | sample ANMaggSeSYBR01J3_FD_182089 | JGI IMG/M metagenome (GOLD analysis project Ga0255365, IMG submission 182089) | Sediment cell enrichment communities from methane seep in Santa Monica Basin, California, United Staets - ANME aggregate JGI... | ecosystem: Environmental > Aquatic > Marine > Cold seeps >... | reverse complement strand
ACCAGAACTTTCAAGGAAAAAGTAATGGTATAAACAGCTCCTTTATTTGTCCAAAGGTCCCGGATCCTTCCGGGAACTTTTCTTTTTTATTCAGCTGATGAATTTTGGTTATCTAATAAGTGTTGTGTAAATTATGGGTGGTTCTATGGTTATGGTCGAAGGGGTATCTGATGTTTCATATGAGGATCTTGAAGTGGTCTTTGTTTGGAAGTCTGAGTATGGGTGGCCTATTGAGTTTGTTTCTGATAATGTTGCCATGTTTGGCTATGATGCAGATGATTTCATGTCCAAAGGGTTGAATTATGAAGATATTATTCACCCTGCTGATCTGGAAATGGTTAGGAAAGCATTGTCCGTTTATTCTGATGGTCCTGTTGATCCTGATGGGGTATTTGTACAGGAGTATCGTATTTTTACATCTAATGGTGATGTCAGATGGGTTCGTGAAAAGATGCTTATCGTTTATGATGAGCGCGGGTTGATGGAACGTCTGGAAGGTAGTATCGTTGATATTAGCGATGAAAAGAAGATAACTGATTTCATGTTCATTCAAAGGGAGATGGGGACTAATCTGAATTGGTCTGGCAATCTTGAGGAGTCAATGGATGCTCTTCTTAACTTGACAACACAGTTAGATGCTATTAATGCCGGTGCTCTCTATATGCTGGATGATGTCACTGGCGGACTTGTCCTCGTAAGACATAAAGGTCTCTCGGATGGTTTTTTGAGTTGTATCTCCTATTTCGATCATAATTCTATTCAGTTCAATTTTGCGGAGAAGGGTTTTCCTATATACAAGCATTATTCGGAGATCTACCCTTTTATTTCAGGTTCGTGCCTTAATGATGAGGGTCTTCAGGGTACTGCGATAATTCCTATCCATCACGAGGGGCATTTTATGGGGATGCTTTTTGCAGCATCATCTTCGGAGTGCATTATTCCTGAGAATGGCCGTGATTCTCTTGATGTGATCAAGTCGCTTACAGGTCTTATGATAAATAATGTGAATATGTCTGTAAAGGTGGATGGAATCCGATTTGACCTTACTTGATATTCTTTGTTATTGGGATAACATGAGTATGATCCTGGGCTGGAATATTTGTTTGGGGACTGTATTATGAAAGATGCGCGGATCGTAGTAGTTGAGGATGAACTTATCGTCGGTATGATGATAAAGTTGAAACTGGCGAAAATGGGGTACTGTGTGTCAGGTATGGCTTCAAGAGGGGTTGATGCTATCGCAATGGTCGAGGAGGTTCAACCTGATATGATACTCATGGATATACGTTTAAAAGGCGGTATAAATGGGGTGGAGACCGCGATGAAGATACGTGAAATGTCAAATATTCCTATCGTTTTCATTACTGCTGATTCTTCCCATGAGACCAGAGAGATGGCAGAACTTGTTAATCCTCAGGGTTTTTTGCTCAAACCATTTATGGACGAAGAGCTTGGGTCTATTGTTGATTCTGTGTTATCTAATTCTGTGGGGGGGCAGGGGCGGTGACTGTGAATGTCTGATCTGGCATAAGTTATCTTATCCAGCTTCTTCTTCTTCTTCTTCTTCTATTTTCAGTTAATGTTCTGCTTCATCTCTTTTTTTGTAGTTACAACGTCGAGGAGTTGTATTTCTCATGCGAGGTTAATTATCTCTAGTTGGCGTCTATATTTTTCCTATAAAGGCATTTATAATTTTTTAATACATAAAATTTATATATGGCATCCCCATTTAGGAGAATCACATTATCACTTAAAAACGAATTGAATTTGATGTATATACAATAATAGTCACTCTCGTGGCTAAAATTGAATACTCAACTTCATATAGAGCGTGAAAAAATGGTAGAAATGGAAAATGTTATCATTGGTGCTTTCGCCTTTGCAGGAATTGCTACATTGATCCTTTATATGCTCACAAACCCTGGTGGATCTATTCCTTTCAATCTTCAGGAAGTTGCCGTGGGCTCTGTCGCTGTGTTCGTATTCAGTAAGGTCGCTTTCTTGTCAAGCTTCTAATGTTTATTTTCTCCCTTTATTACATTTTCAGGGGATTTATTTGAGATTGCTTGACACATTTCTTTTAGTTCTCTTAAATTCCTTCATATGATATTTTAATGCTGATTGGGGAGTATTTTGATCTTAAGGAGGTAATGCATGGGTCAGAATTGTTGTGATGTTTGTAAGGTCTCTGGGGAATGTTCAACACTTGGATTGAAGCAGACGGTTGATGATCTTGGCGATAAGAAGATATTGGCTGCTTGTTTGTATGCTTGTGAGATGGAGTATCGGAAGGTAGTTGGTGATGCGTGATCCAAGATTCGAAAATATAGTTATCATGCCAGAAGTGAAATGGTCTGTATGATCTGTGTTTTGCGAATGCGGGTATTTTAATGAATTGTTGTAATTTTATGATGTTTTTTAAAAGTAAAAAATAGGAGTGAATATTCATGAATGATAATACTTTAAATAATGATGAAATGCAAGGGTCTGATATCAATGAAGCTGATGGGGTATGCAGGAGTGGAAGTTGCTGCAGCTCTGGCAGTTGCTGCAGTTTTAAAATGTGGGTACTGATCGGTATCGCACTGGGACTTCTCTGGTATTTCGCAAATTGAAGCAAAGGTTGGATGCTTCTTTATTTTTTTAATTGAATGTGTCATCCTTCGCAAGATCCACTGAGGGTCGAAATATTGTCTTTCTCCTGAGGGCCTGCTCTGGAAGTTTATTCAGGTTCCTGGAGTTTACTTGATTCCTGCAAGTATTGGTGCTATTCTTACTGTTTTAAACCTTTATGATGTCCTGATATTCAACTTTTTTAGTAAGCACTAGTTGTATGTTACTTACGTCAACAAATTCTTAAACCATTTGTAAGCTATAAGCTCAAACGCAATTTTAATATCAAAAATCCATATGTATTACTACAAACTTAGTAGAATTATAAAAAAGAGTTAATGGTGCTCCGATGGGGATTCGAACCCCAGTCGCAGGAGTGAGAGTCCTGTATGATTGGCCGTGCTACACTATCGGAGCACACGGTTTTGCTGCTTTTAACATCCCCTAAAAGCAACCAATTCTATTTATAACTTTCGTCGAAAAAGATAATTGGAAGTTCGCATTATGCGAACATTCCGGCCGGGGTGTTGACCTCTTCCTCGGAAACTACTTTCTCGAAAGCATCGAGGAAGTCTTTCATGGTGATCATGTCGCCTCTTCTTCTGAGTACGAACATGCCTGCTTCTTTAACTATTACATTAAGGTCTGCACCACTGAGGCCATCGGTCATATTTGCGATCTTGGCAAGGTCGATATCTTTCTCAAGATTCATCTTCCTTGTATGGATCTTTAATATTTCCTCTCTTGCCTTTTCATCGGGTATTGGTATCTCGATTATACGGTCAAACCTTCCCGGGCGCAAAAGAGCTGGGTCAAGCAGGTCTATCCTGTTGGTTGCAGCTATGATCTTCACATTGCCACTGGGGTCGAAACCATCCATCTCAGCCAAAAGTTGGAGCATCGTACGGTTAACTTCCGCTGAACCGGTCGTTCCATCGTGGGTTCTCATTCCACCTACTGCATCTATCTCATCAATGAACAGTATGGATGGGGACTTTTCTCTGGCAAGCTGGAAAACATCCTTTACGAGCCTTGCACCCTCTCCAATGAACTTCTGTACAAGATCTGAGCCTGACATACGAATGAATGTCGCATGTGCTCTTGATGCAACTGCTTTTGCAATAAGTGTCTTTCCTGTTCCAGGGCTGCCATACATAAGAACACCACTTGGCGGTTCAATGCCGAGGTTCTCAAACAGCTCAGGTTCTGTAAGTGGCAGCTCAACTGACTCAATGACTTCTTTGAGCACCTCATCAAGACCACCTATCATATCATAATCTATTCCAGGTGAATCGATAAGTTCCATCATCTGCGCACGAACATCGGCTGCCCTGCTGATGATGTCGATGATCGCGAACGCGGCATTGATGCTTACGCGCATGCCCGGTTCGAGGGTTCCTTCTATTTCAGATGGTATCATCGTCATAACTTCCTGATTATTGCCATGCTGGCGCAGGAGTGCCATACTATCTTCTACTTCCATGACGCTGGCAATGAACAGTGGTGGTGTCGTCAAGTGGTCAAGCTGGTCCTTAAGCTGATCCATCTCTGACATGCATTTGTTCACCATCATACTGCTTTCAAGAAGCTTTGCTTTCATTGTTTCGTTCTGGACCTTCAGGACCTCGTTCTCACTGATCACTTCTTTGATGTCCATTTCCTGAATCTCATCAGTATTGTGGTCACCACCATTAGAATCCATCTCAGTGGACTTATTTCCTGCTGTTGATCCTTCACTTACTTCGGTCATATTGCCTTCTTATAACATCATGTAATATAAAGCAACTGCGTGTTAGAAAATGTCTCCTCTTCTAATGATTCTCTTATCCTTATTGGGCACGCTATTTTTGTTTCATTTATATCTGTGGTGGCCTTCCTATTTTTTAATGGCAGTTTATCATTATTTTCCAATCATTCCATTATACTCATAATAATAATGATTTATCTCAAGTTTAAAAGCGTTTTCTGCCTTTCAATCTTATTTGTTTCATATGCACAATTATTTTTCTCTCTGTTGTGGTTATAATAAGAAGTTGTTTCAATTTTAATCTGTAATTATATGTTTTTTTCTAAAAATAATGCTTTAAAACCCTTTAATTCACCATAAAACACATGATAACACAAATTCAAGGATATATTTATATATCATCACACACTACTATTATATTGCAGCATGTACCAATTGCATATAATCACCACAATGCGATTGAATCTGACTGCATTCACACAAAAACTAAACCATAATCTGAGGGGATGAATGGTTTGTGAATCCACCGATCTGAGGGGATGGATGGATACGCTAGCAGGGGTGTATATGATGAAGATTCGGATCGAAATACTCGATGACGAAGGAAAAGAGTCCACCAGCATTGAATTTGCTGGTGAGAATGTAAAAGAACGAGTGATCAAGTTTATTGATACTTTAGATGGAACGCAACCTCGCTCGAATGGATTTTCATCAGCCTATCTGCATTCCGGGCAGAATGCCCAGCAACTTTTTTCACAACAAAATTCACAACCTGTAGTGTTACAACCACAACAGGGTGGACTAAATCAATTTTATCCAGTTTCTGTTACGCCGGTAACATCACCTGTACCACCGATGTATCCTGGTATGCAGATGCCAGCAACACAGGTTCAATACCCGCAGTACTACGTTCCTGTGAACCAGCAAAATGTGAATACATCTGTTAATCCTGTTGTGAATCAGTCCGTTAATTATATTCCACCACAACAACAGCAACAACAGACTATGTCACATCCCAATATGGGTATGCCAAATGTTGCTCAGCCCACTGTCACAGAAAAACAAGTTCCACAAGTTAACAACAAGGTCGTGCCGAACGTATCACTCCGCGACAGAATAATGGACACTTCTCTGACTATCAGCGAAAGACTCGAGATGTTCCTGAAATATGAGCATTCACGCGAATGGTCCACTTCACAAAAGATACAGGAGCATTACGAAAGTATCTACGGTGAGATCAAATTGAGCACAGTATCCACATATCTTTCCCGTATGTATCGAAAGAACCTTCTTGAACGCCGTGGAAACCGTACTCAGCGCGAATATCTCTACATTGGTGATCGTGTGGAAGCTGTAGGTCAGCCTATTGCACAAGGTTATCCTGCCTGGCAGACACAGAGGGTATGATCCTGATAATGATCACCTGGTAATGTTTTATTTCTGCTTTTTTGTTATCATTCTTATTATTCTACTGTTTATCAATCTGATAATTGTTGTTTTCTTGGGATGGTGTATTCACTTACTGTTATTCTGTGAACTCTGCAACAGTGACACACGCATACGTTTATACCTATTCACATACATATTAACAGAGTGATGAGTGGTTTTGATCTTGTATCTGACTATGAACCTAAAGGTGACCAGCCGGAAGCTATCAGAAAGCTAACTGAAGGGCTGATCAAGGGTCTGAAACATCAGGTATTGTTGGGTGTTACAGGTTCCGGAAAGACCTTCACGGTTGCGAATGTGATAAAGAATGTGCAGAAACCGACTCTTGTGATCGCACATAATAAAACACTTGCTGCACAGCTTTTCTCTGAGTTCCGTGAATTTTTTCCTAATAATGCAGTGGAATATTTTGTAAGTTATTATGATTACTACCAGCCGGAAGCTTATCTTCCCACCACAGATACGTACATAGAAAAAGATTCTTCTGTGAACGAAGAGATCGATCGTCTGCGTCTGTCGGCCACAAAATCCCTCATTGAACGCAAGGATGTTATCGTCGTCTCCAGTGTTTCAAGCATCTATAACATCGGTTCTCCTGATGAGTGGAGGCGAATGTCTGTTATTCTTCGCCCGGGTGATGAGGTGGGTAGAAGTGAGCTTTTTACCTCACTCATCAATATACATTATGAGCGCAATGATATCGAACCTGCCAAAGGATCTTTCCGATCCAAAGGTGATACCATTGAAGTTTTTCCTGCACAGGATAACCATGGTGTGCGGATTGAACTATTTGGGGACGAGATCGATAGGATCTCTTCCTTTGATCCAGTGACTGGAAAGACGATCGACGAGGTTAAAGAGGACAACAGCATTGTCATCTATCCTGCTAAACATTTCGTGATGCCGCAGGAGGAAATGGTCAAAGCACTTGGTTCAATTGAAAACGAACTTGAGGAGCAGGTTGCGAAACTGGAGTCTGAGAACCGTATTCTTGAGGCACAGAGACTTATGCAGCGTGCAAAGTTCGATCTGGAGATGATTCGCGAGCTTGGATATTGCAGCGGTATTGAAAATTATTCCCGACACTTTGACGGACGCAAGCCGGGTGATCCTCCTTCATCTCTGCTCGAATTCTTCCCTGATGATTTTTTGCTTGTTATCGATGAGTCCCACGTGACCATTCCTCAGATCCGGGGAATGCATAATGGGGATCGTGCCAGAAAGGAGGCACTCATCAATTATGGTTTCCGTCTTCCTTCTGCTTACGATAATAGGCCGTTGACCTACAACGAGTTCCATCATAAGATAAACCAGGCCATCTATGTGTCAGCTACACCTGCAGATTATGAACTCGGGATCAGCAGTGCTGTCGTGGAGCAGATAATCAGGCCGACAGGTCTTGTTGACCCTGTGGTGTTCATTCGTCCGGTGGGGAATCAGATCGATGATCTTATCGGTGAAGTTAATAAGGTCACTGAGAAAGGCTATCGCACCCTTGTCACAACGCTTACCAAAAGAATGTCCGAAGACCTGACCGAGTATCTTCTGGAAATGGGTATTAAGGTGCGTTATATGCATTCTGATATCGATACTCTTGAGAGGGCAGAGATAATACGTGATCTGCGAAAGGGTGTGTTCGATGTTCTGGTGGGTATCAATCTGTTAAGAGAGGGTCTGGATATACCTGAAGTGGCCTTTGTAGCTATCCTTGATGCCGATAAGGAGGGTTTCCTGCGTTCGGAAAGGGCACTTATACAGACAATGGGGCGAGCTTCAAGGAATGCGGATGGATATGTGATCCTTTATGCTGACAAAGTTACTGGTTCCATGGAGGCTGCTCTGAAGGAATCGAACAGAAGGCGACAGATACAGCTTGAGTATAATGAAGAACATGGCATAGTTCCGCAGACCATCCAAAAAACTCTCCAAAGAGAGCTTGTTGAAACAGAATATGGTGAGGTCGTATCTGAAGTTCTTGAGGTTGCAGAAGATCTTTCTGATATCGAGATCGCTGATATGGTCATAGAACTTGAAGCGGAGATGCACCTGGCTGCCAAAAATCTGGAATTTGAAAGGGCAGCGACATTGCGTGACAACATAAAGGAACTCCGTAGCACGTATTCTCTTTAATATCTGCTCTGTCACAGCGCCACAAGGGTGATGTTTCATTATGTATTGCATTCAGTACAATACTTCTTTTCTGATGGTGGCTTTAGCCGAAAGGGTTATATGCTAAAAATGCCAGTTAAGGATTGTAAGTGCGCTGATGGTCTAGTGGCTATGACTGGGGCCTTCCAAGCCCTAAACCCGGGTTCAAATCCCGGTTGGCGCATCCTATTCTTTTCTCATATCTAACTTTCTAATAGTGATGTCTTTGTTTCTACGATCAAAGGTGTGTTTTTCATGCAAAATATTTATTAAGTTCCCATTAGCATATTTACCTATGAAGCAAATGGGGGCATTATTTGTGATATCAGTACTGATCTTAGTCCTTGTTGCAATATGGTTCCTGGTGGGGGTCAAGGTTTCAATGAGTACTGAAGAACTTAATTATACGGTGATCGAAGAGCTTGGTGATGGTGTTGAGATATGGCAGTATGACAGAAGTACATTCATATCTGCGGATGCAAAGGATTCGAACTCCGGGTTCAGGACACTGTCGGGCTATATCTTCGGCAAGAACAAAAATGATGTAAAGATAGCGATGACAGCTCCTGTGATATCCCGGCAGGAGGAAAATGTCCTGCATATGTCTTTCGTCCTGCCGGATGGATATGATGTAGACAATGCTCCTCATCCTCTGGACGAAGCCATATCAATTCACGATGTTTCTCCCAGAAAGCTTGCGGTAATAAGATTTTCCGGATATGTGACCGATAATAAAATTGAATCTCGGAGGCTCATACTTGAAAATAAACTTTCAGAGCACGGCCTGAATACAAATGGGGAATTTTTCCTTATGCGGTACAATCCTCCCTGGGTCCCTCCTATGATAATGCGGAATGAAATTGCGGTTGAGGTAGAATGACATCCCGGTTCAAGAGATCCCTCTTTGTTTTCAGGAGGGACCTGCGGGTGGATGACAATACTGCTCTTCTGGCAGCTCTTGATATTTCCGATGAGGTCATTCCCTGTTTCATATTCGATCCGCGACTGTGTGATCCTGGAAGGAAGGCTTTCAACAGCAATGCATTGCAGTTCCTGCTGGAGTCCCTTGATGATCTCAAAGGGCAGCTCGAAAAAGTGAATGGCAGGATGTATCTCTTTTCAGGTATTCCCGAGGATGTAATTGGTCAGCTTCTGGAGAACCTGGATATTGATGCTGTTCTTGTGAACCATGATTATACTCCTTTCAGTATCAAAAGGGACATGCAGATCGCCAACTTATGTAATGATAAGGGGGTGGATATGCTTCAATTCCATGATTGTCTGCTTAATGAGCCTGGGAGCATACGCACGAAAAAAGGAACTCCGTATAAGGTCTTCACCCAGTTCTTCCGGGAGGCTTCTAAAAGGGATGTTGTTATTCCTTCAATTTTCAGTGAGGCAGTTTCTCTACTGGGGACCTTGGAGTTGATGAGGTCGATGAGGTCAGTTTTCTGAAAAGGTCATTACCTGAAAGGAATGAACAAATATTCGTGCATGGGGGAAGATCCAATGGGCTGTCTGTATTGCAGTCCCTTTCCCAGTTCGTGAACTATGACAAGGAAAGGGATCTGCCTTCCGTCAAGGGCACTACGGGTCTTTCTGCACACAATAAGCTTGGTACCATATCCATAAGGGAGTTCTACTATTCGGTACTTGATGAACTTGGCAGGGGTCATACACTTATCAATGAATTGTACTGGCGTGATTTTTTCACCCAAATATCCTTCGAATTTCCTGAGGTCTTCAAGCATGCGTTCAAAAGCAAGTTCGAGAATCTCAGTTGGAACAATGATCTGATCCTCTTCGATGCATGGTGTTTGGGTAAAACAGGTTTTCCCATTGTGGATGCAGGCATGAGGGAACTGAACACAACGGGATATATGCACAATCGTGTGAGGATGATCGTAGCCTCCTTCCTTGTGAAGGACCTGCACATTGACTGGAATTGGGGTGAGCGTTATTTCGCAAGCAAGCTCGTGGACTATGATCCCTGTGTGAACAATGGTAACTGGCAGTGGGCTGCTTCTACAGGGGCTGATTCACAACCATATTTCAGGATATTCAATCCCTGGTTGCAGCAAAAGAAGTTCGATAGGGACTGTGAATACATTAAAAAATGGGTGCCTGAATTGGAATTAATCGAACCACGGCGCATCCATAAACTGGAAAAGGGTGATGTGGATATTCCGGGATATCCGGCTCCCATTGTTGACCACAGCAAAGAAAGGGATGTTGCATTGTTCATGTTCAAAGCAGCAAGTCATATCTCGGATTTCTAAAGTTAGATGATTTCCCGTGGGGCTTATATATTAGTTAGCCTAACTAATCATTATGCCTGTGCAACTTTCATTTGAAAAGGTCGATAAGTACTACCAGAAGATCCTGACAAAAAATGAAAAGCTTGAGAAGTATGCTGATGTGAGTTATAGTTCCTTCTCTTATCTTGTGGTGGTCAGATCCCTCGTCAATACCACAATCTCGGAGCTTGCATCTGCAATGGATGTGAAAAAACCCTCTGCAAGTGCCATGGTGAAGAAACTTGTTGATATGGGTCTGCTGGAGGTTGAACGTTCTATCAGCGATAAACGTGTCTGCAATTTAACTCTCTCTGCAGAAGGGAATGAAGTGGTCGAACTTGGTAGGTCTGCTGACGATCTGTTCTTCAGGAAGGTCGAGGAGATCCTTGATGACAATGAGTTCGAGGTCTTTTCAGTCCTGTGGGAAAAGATCACTTCCAATCTTGAAGTGGATGGTGGCAAATGAGCGAAGACGAATTAGCAGTTGAAAGTATGGGTAAATTATTCCGAAAATTTGCACTTCCTGCGGTCGTGGGTTTCATCATCGGTGGTGTGCAGATCACCATTGATGGTTATTTCATTGGCAATGGCGTCGGCACTCTTGGTCTCACATCGGTGACACTTGTATATCCTTTGCTCATTGGTATGATTGCAATTGCCATGCTTATAGGCACGGGTGGTGCCTCCCTTGTGGCCATAGAGCTTGGGAAGGGAGATCGCAAGCGTGCCCACCGGATCGCTTCTGATATGCTGCCTTTGATGTTTGTAGTAGGTACGTTCTTTGCTATACTGGGGCTGTTCTTCACTGAACCGTTGCTCAGGATGGTAGGTGCTACAGGCACTGTTTTCGTTATGGCTAACGACTACCTTCAAATAATGTTCATAGGTTCTATCTGTCTCATTGCAGGAATAGGGCTTGATCCTCTTGTGCGTAATGACGGTCGCCCTAACTTTGCCATGAAAATGATGTTTGTGGGCGCCGTGACAAACATCGTGCTTGATTATCTTTTTGTCATGCGCTGGGGTATGGGTATGCAGGGTGCTGCCATTGCTACTATTATCGCGTTTGCAGTTTCCATGATCGCATTCGTATCCTATTTCTTCAGCAGGCATGCAAAGTTGAGACTTTACCTTTCTGACATCAGTCCTGACCTCCAAATAATTGCAGGCATATTAAAGACCGGTTTTCCGGCATTCGTCATGCAGGCATCCCTTGGAGTGCTTGTGCTGAGCTATAATTATATGCTCCTGAAATACGGTTCTGAAATCGCTGTATCTTCTTATGGTGTCATCGAGTATTCGTTCGCCATCTTCTACATGATCTTCGAGGGTATCTCTGGAGGTGTACAGCCGATAATCGGATTCAACCACGGTGCAAAACTTTACGACAGGGTGTACAGTGCTACCAAAATGGCCATACTATCATGTTTTTTAGTAGGGCTTTCAGGATTCACTCTGCTATACCTGTTCCCGGAAACGATCATCCAGCTTTTCAATCGCAATGATCCCGAGTTGCTGGCAACAGCCGTCGAAGGCATGCGAATATTCATATTCGGTATCCTTGTTGAGGGTGTCATCATATCCGTGGCTGTTTATTACCAGTCAGTGAACAAGATAAAACCATCATTATTCATCCATTTTGGCAAGATCTTCATCTTCATTCTGCCTCTACTGTTCATTCTGCCGAGATATTACGGTCTTACAGGTGTCTGGATGGCTGCCCCTGTGGGGATATATCTGATGCTTATAGTTGTGGGTGTCATGTTCCTGAAAGAAATTAAAATTCTCAAACACCCTCCGACCGAGGCCATTGAATGAAGTTTGTAAGGTTGCGATAAGGTCATGCAGGAATGTATCTTCTCGCATCATTGCATAAGATTAAATATGAAAAATGAGTTTATGGATTGTTCCTTTATGCGGGGGTTGCCCAGCCTGGCCAAAGGCGCAGGGCTTAGGACCATATTCAAAGGGCTTCGTAATATTTCCGATATACTCGCAAAATAGAAGGCGCAACATTAATATGTAGAAAAACATTTAATCATATCTCTCAGTGCGAGGGTTGCCCAGCCAGGTCAAAGGCGATGGGCTTAGGACCCATTTTCGTAGGAATTCGTGTGTTCGAATCACACCTCTCGCACCATCTTTTTTATATGTTTGTATCAAAATCACATTTGCAGATGTATGTTACATTCAATATGAATATTAGAATTAAAGCTATTGTTATGAGTTCAATTCCCCCCGACGGCTCCATATCACGGGGTTAAAAGCCCCATTATTCTATTCTTATTGTCCTTTATGATAAAATATTATTTTTTAATATCTGTCACCATATGTTTGTTCAAACCTATTGTACAGGTAGGTCAAACGATGTCTATGGGGTGAAATTTTCGCATCATGCTCATTGTAGTAGCCTTCAAAGCAATCAAAAAGAATACATGTCCTTATTGCAATGTCTATTAGATCAGGTTGTTCCGTAAAATGAGCCCCGGGTGTCGCTACTGGATATGGAGTTGAATTTGATGTTTGTTCATCTGTAAATCCTCCATAATCTTTGAAAAATCTACATTTTTTTTCTAAGGCATCACTATCATTGGAAAGACATAAATGATAAAAATTTGGAGATTTTGATAAATGATATTCGAACGTGCCTCCAATATACTCGACCATATGTTCTATGACATTGTCTTTAATTGGCTTGAAAGATCCTACCTTAACATCATATTCAACTAAATCAAAGATAAGTTGCTTATGCTCATTGAAAATGATCTCCAGGAAATTGTAATCTGGTTTATCTCGTATGATTGTTACAAGCCCCGGGTACTCCTCTGATATTTTTCTCAATACTACTATACTTTCTATGATTGAGTTTACCGTAGGAATTCGGCCAGGTCCATCCCCAACTTTTTTCTTTTCCGTGTCAACAATTCCTTCAGTATAAAGGGAGTTCAATGCATTTCTAATAGTGTTGTATTTTCCATATCCTTCATCATCTTCATATCCCAGACTTTTAGCAAGCTCTCCTGTTGTTTTTGGACCATATATTAGCTCTTCAAGTATTTTTTCTTTCATTGATTTATCTTTCATAATATTACATTATGATAGATTGTATTTTTATTTATCTGTATATTACTGATAATTAGTGAGTTAAGTTTATATAATATATCAATAGCAACAAATAAACACCTATAAAAAATCTTTATAACTATTATTATCCTATTTCTTATTATCTTATTTGAAGAGAATCGATTATGAAATACTATAATTCGAGGACCTATTAACATGACATCTCTACCAATACAACGGTTGAAATCGATGATTAGTGATTTGAATACAGCAAAAATAGATATGAATGATGTTTTTGTTTTGAATATTGCAGTCGGCCAGTTCCGCCAAGATCTGCCGACCGCAATGGACCACTTCATCAACCATTTCTGGAGGGATGGAGCAGTATGACAAATATCAATGAGTCTAAACTTATTAATAATTTCTCATCAGATTCAGAAGTTGAAGGTCATCTGCCAAAATCCCATCAGCTAATGCTGAGGATAGATAAAGAAGCTGAAGCCAAAGTTACTGAAATTCTGGAGTCAATAAAAAAAGGTGAAACGACTTTAGAAGAAGTGAAACGTCAACGTGGCATCTTATAATTTCGCTTTTTTTGTCCATGAACAAAAAAACAGTTGTTCCGGTAATCCATGAGTTTGGAACATATCTTTTTGTCCCATATCTGGATCTTTATTATGCATTTATTAATTATTACGAAAACAATGTAGAAGATAGTTACAACCACTACATTACTGACAGGCATGGACGTAAATTTAAATTTTGGTCTAAACGGGGAGGGTTGCGCAATCCCAAAACCAATGAGCTAGCATTTGAATATATATTTTCATGGAAAGACGCCATAGGTGCTTCAAAATGCCATATTGTTATAAAACCTCTTTTTGGACCAGGAACTAAAACTAAAAACGGTAAAATATTCAACTTACCTGAAATAGCTACCAATATCGAAGTTCAATGTTCTTATTTTGAACTCCATGAAATTATTGATATTTATGAAGACATTTTAAAAGCGATTGATGCTACTAGATTTGAACATTCCATCGCCCGCGATCGTTCAAGGATATTTCATATGGCAAGACATATTCGATATCATGAAAGGCATGAAGCAGATGTCGTAAATATGCTAAAAGCAATCAAGAATGAATCTTCAATGCGTGGAGATGTGGATCTTGTAGAAAAAGTTCGCAGTAGTAAGTACGACATGTACAAAATAGACTTACCCTCCTTTGATGTCTGTAACATTGAAACTGAGTTTGTTCATAGTGTAAAGTCATATCGAATTAAGAATTTCCTTGAAAGAACTGTTTCGGATCCTCTTAAGCACCCTAAGTTAGAAGTGTTTCTTAACAGCAAGGAACATAACAGGATTTATGGAAAGTATCCTACAATAGACGAGTTCTTACAGATTGAGAATGATCTGGACAGACTTCTTGCATCCCTGTTGAACTTTGTTGGTCCTATAGAATAGATTTCGGATTCTTATTTTGATGCTGATAAAACAAAAGAGATCAGATATGAGCTTCCACAATGGAACTATAGGACAATAAATGCTGAGCCAGATATTGAATTACCTGACAACAATGCTGCATTGAAATTGCTTGCTTATATTGCTTTTCAAAAGCATGGTTGTGCTGAATTTTCAGATATAATTGAATCTACGGACATTCCTGAGCGTTCTGCTTGGCGTTATATCAATCAGTATAAGGAAAAGGGGATACTCGAAACAGTAAGAGAAAAGATAACTAAAGTATTTTTTAAGAAAACTTCATTGTATGCACAACTTAAGGAAACATTAATCGATTTGAGCAAGTATCTTGATATTGGATTTAAACATATATATGGTTGTGTTTATCTTGATTCTTGTATAATTAGATCACAAAGAAAGATCAAAAAGACACCAGTAAAGATGCAACCTGTTACTCAATATAACTATGAACGTATTATTGTAGATACTTACACAAAAGCTGACCAACTTAACAATTATTTTAAAAAATGCAATATCAAACGTAGAGCTGTAGTTGAATCCAACGGTCGAAATAAGCGTTACAGCCGTGTTATTGATTAAGCGTAGCTATATAAACATACACTTATATAATTAATTTTTACTGAGCCGTAGCAACTCCTTTTTTCACATATCCTTAACTTGAACTCTATTTCATTTAGTGCAAATTTATTTCGTCTTCAAAGCATCAATGGCTTTTTTCTTTTGTTCCCTTAGGTACACTATTAAGGGGTATCTGCCACTTATGGCTTACTCCTTGATTTTAACAACATTTCCAGAAACCAGCTTTTCCAGTAGAAACGATTGCAACCTGCATTTTCGAGGGTGTATATTTCAACTGCAAAATTATAGGTGGAGTATTGCTTGCTTTTTTCATCTAGTTGTCAATGTCCATTTTAACTTGTTTCAAATCAATGATCATGAGTTCTACTTTTGTTAATATTCTTCGCGCAGGTAGGTAATTCATAACAAATACATAGAATATGTATTATAATCTACCAAATGACCAAAAACATGGTTTCAATATATACCAGATACAACCAGATAATACCATCAACAATACCAGATACAACCAGATAATACCATGGAAAAAATCAGGAAATTACCTATAAAATTGGTCCTTGCAGATCATAAGGTCAAATCATCTCATTTTATTTCTTTAATATTTCGATTTTATTGATAATATGACTTAATATCTTTGAAAAATCAACTTTAACCTTTTTGAATGAAATGTAAAACTTAGGAGCTTATGCTAAGAATGATAAACAGTTTACTCTCAATGCTCATGTGAAGGAGAGGCTCGAACAGTAGGATTATTTAGTTGCAGAAATTGAAGAGTAAATTTACCAGTTGTTAATTTTTCGGCTCTGTAGAAAACCTATTTTCCATTTAATTTCCACATAAAATTTTAAAAAGGATTATCCCCTGAGTATTATTTAGCACAAAAAACACAAAGGGGATGATTGTGTTTTGTTTAACAAATACTTAAAGTTTGTTGATACAGCACTAGCTGTATCAGGTAACTCACACCTTCAGATTTATAGTTGCAAGTATTCCAAAAGAAAATATACACAACACCAGCTATTGACATTGGTTTTATTGAAAGAGTATCTTAATGAAGATTATAGAGATATTGTTGAACTTGTCGAAGTAATGGATGAGGTAAAAACAAGAATTGGATTAAAACAGGTTCCACACTTTACTACGCTTCATAAATTCATTACAAGACTCAACTCTGTTTATTTCAGCGGATTGCTACAACAAACACTAAAACTCTTTTATTCTCATGGTGAAAAGATTGAGATCACTGCCATTGATTCGAGTGGATTTACGAGCGGTCATTGTAGTTACTATTATTCGTGGAGAACAGAAAAGAAACGAAGATCTTTCCTGAAAACCAGTCTTTCTGTTGATACTAATAAGTTTCTGGTCACTGGTTTTAAGATATCAGGTAAACCTGTACACGATGCAAAGCATGCAATGACATTGCTAAACAGGCTGTCCGACAATTCCTGATTACTCTTAACTTATTTTACCCCTCAAATAGATAAATTTAAATTAAAGTCTAATTTATTTATTATAATGGCGTTTATCCAATCATCCAAAAACCAGACCTGGCTTCTGCCGCCTGATATAAGAAATATGATCAGTTCTGACCATATCTGTTACTTGGTAGATTCGTTTGTAGGAGAACTCGACTTTACCGATTTTGAACTTAGATATGCAGGTGCTGGGCACCCTGCATATCATCCGAGGATACTCTGTAAAATACTGATTCAGGCAATGATCGATGGTATTAGGTCATCACGTAAAATCGCACGATGTATACGGGAAAATGTAGTGTATATGTACCTTGCCGAGAAGTTAACTCCTGATTTCAGGACCATAAGCGACTTCAGAAAGAATAATGGAGACCTTATCAGGGAAATCTTCAAAAACACCATCAGTGCTGCCAGGGAAATCGGTGCTGTAGGACTGGAACAGCTGAGCATAGATGGGTCTGTGGTCAAAGCGTTTGCATCCAACAACAATACTGTTACTAAAGAGGAACTGGATGTCATTGATGATTATATCGACCACATGCTAAAAGAGAGTATTAAAACTGATGAGCTTGAAGATGAACAATTACAGCAATGCAGGGGCTATGATTAGCTTAATGCAACTAGTAAAAATAGGGTGAAATCAATATGCAAAAAGTATGCTGATAAGTTCCATAATTCGGAACAGAAGAAAAATCTGCGATGGATAAAGAACCTGAGGAATGCTAAGAATATATCTAGAATAAATAATGTGGAAAAAATAAGCTTAACAGATCCCGAATCAAGGTTTATTAAAAACAAGAAAGGTAGAATCGAACTGGGATATAACACACAGTTAACTGTCGACTATAAAAAAGGTATCATAATTGCTAATGATGTATGTCAGGATAGAAACGATTCTCATCAGCTCAAGCCACAACTAAAACTTGTTGAACAATATTGTGGGCAATTAAAAGAAAGTACGAAAATATGTGCTGACAGCGGTTACATGAATGAAAAGAATATACAACTCTTAAAGCAAAAGAATCTGGATCCTTATATACCGGAAAGAACAGATAAAAATAATATAAAAAAGGTGAAGATACGTAAAAAAGAAAGTATTTTCCATGTTTCCTCGTTTATATATGATGAGCAAAAAGACGTGTATATCTGTCCTGAAAATCAAATTTTAAAATACTATTATGAATTCTATGACAAAAAAAGGTCCTTAATACGTCGTGTTTACAGGGGTATAAATTGCAGAGACTGTAAATCAAATCAACAGTGTACAAATAGAAATGATAGAACCAGACAATTGATGGTTAATCGTCTATCTCCCGATAGGAAATGTCTGAATGAGAAGATGAGTACTGCTAAAGCACAGAGAATCTTTGAAGAAAGAAAATATACCGTAGAACCTGTAATCGGAAATTATAAACAGAATCTAAAGTTCAGAGAGTTTATTACAAGAGGATTGAATTCAGTTAAAAATGAATTTAATCTGGTGTGTGCTGCTATCAATCTGAAAAAGGTGTGGTTATATTCAAATAATACAAATAGTTGATTGGCAACAATTGTTTGTATTGGAAAATAAGTAAAAAAACTTCTCCAAAATTCATGCAGTTAAGTATTATCACTTAATTAAGGATTGTCGGACAGCCTGTAAAGCAATGTCATAAAACTCGCAGATCAAATTATTATGTGATGGATAAGGGTTACGATTCTGAAGAGATACATTCTCTTGCAAGGGATAAACTAGGATCAATAGCTATGATTCCTTTGAGACATAGAAAAAGAAAGAAGATCAAAGGTAAGTACCGTAGAAAAATGGCATGGGAATTTGATGAGGAACTGTATCATAATAGAAATCTGGTAGAAACGATGTTCTCTGTCCTGAAAAGAAAATATGGCGAGGAAATTAGAGCAAAAAAGTACTGGAATCAAGTAAAGGAAGTTAAATTCAAGTTATTAGTGCATAACCTTGACAGATATATCAGAGTTATATTTATTGTTCAAATGAGGATTTCTACAGAGCCAATTTTTCAGTAGTAAATTCAGCAGCTCACTAATATTTAATCCCTTCTATAATAATCCCCATTTATCTACAATATTCAACTGTTAACATCGGTTTTAGCTTCCGTCTCACCCATTCCGCAACAGTTTTTACATATGAAAATTAACAGATTTTCATGATCCCACATATCATCGCACAACCAGCACCGGTACCTTGGAATGTCTAACAACATTCTCTGCTACACTACCGATTAAGAACCTCTTAACTCCCGTCAAACCAAGCGTCCCCATCACTATCAGGTCAATATTATTTTTCTCTGCATAATCGATGATCTCTTCAGCTGGTCTGCCTTTGAGCAATACAGATTCCACCTGAACTTCAGCTTCCTTTCCAGCTTCTTCTACATATGCAGTTGCACGTCCTCCACTATCAACTAACTTTTCTTCAATTCCCTTCGCCCAGCTTATGCCCCTTCGTGCAACCAGGGCATACTCATCAGAAACAACATATACTGCATAAACTTCAGCCCCAGTCCCTTTTGCAATTTCAATACCATAAGAAACTGCGTTTTTGGCATTATCTGAACCGTCGGTTGCAATCATAATTTTCTTACAGATATTCCCTTTCGTCTTGTCCACTCCCCTTTAGCCCCATAATCTAATAGAGACAGTTTATATACTCATTTTGTAGCATTTTAACTCATGAGTCTTGATAGATGCAATTTACACAACTGAAACTTATCCTAAATATATACTTTGGGCACATCTTATAAAAGTGATTTGTCAATTGATTGATAATATATAACCCTGATAATATTAAAACTTCATTTCAAATCGAGTAGTAGAGGCTTTCTTTTGCGATTGGAATACATGCGGAGGGAACTTTACCACATATTAATGTATCGTATGATGTCGTTCATATGAGTTTAAACTGAAATTAGCGAACTACTGTAGTTGTAAATTTAAGATAGTATTAAGATTTCTACAGAGTCGGAACGTTGATATATTATTGAAGTTTATATTTATGTGGTAAAGTGCGCCATTACAGCTTACATATCAACAAGGGGGTAATTATGTGACTGGAAAGGAATATAAGAAGATCCTGATAGCTACTGACGGATCAGAGAATGCAGATAGAGCCATCTTATCGGGTATCGATATTGCAAAAAAACTTGGTGCAAAGGTATATGCGGTTTGTGTAGTACCTACACACCCATCTTCTTCAATGCCTATAGGCTCTAGGATGATGCGATGGGAAGTACCATTTAATGTCATGATGGAGGAGGCTACAAAAGCTGTTGAACATATCGCAGATGTCTACTCTTCGAGTGGTGTTGAGGTTAAAACTGTGATTCTTGAGGGTCATCCAGCAGAAGAGATCATCAAGTTTGCAGAAGCTAGCAACATTGATCTTATTTTAATGGGCAGTCTTGGAAAGACAGGATTGACAAGATTACTTCTTGGAAGTGTTGCAGAGGAAGTGTTGCGTCAATCTACGGTAGATGTTCTGGTTTCAAGGTGAGTTTTCTGCTCACCATTTTTTGATCTCTTAGATTTCCGGACTTTTTCCAATTCTAACCTCACATGAGCATTGAGTATAAACGGCTTATCTTT
>Ga0255365_10098_pt1 | contig 20539 bp, 17 predicted proteins | sample ANMaggSeSYBR01J3_FD_182089 | JGI IMG/M metagenome (GOLD analysis project Ga0255365, IMG submission 182089) | Sediment cell enrichment communities from methane seep in Santa Monica Basin, California, United Staets - ANME aggregate JGI... | ecosystem: Environmental > Aquatic > Marine > Cold seeps >... | reverse complement strand
TAATTTCTCTGTTGGTGGTGTCACAGGACATAATAATTCCGGTGGAGATGTTGATGGTTTACGGTTTTATAATAACACAATAATTGATCTGGATGGAAGGGCTGGAAGTGGTAAGATAGGGATAGATTCTGGTAGTGATAATATAGCTTATAATAATATTTGGTATGGATGTTCTGGCGTTACTTTTGATTGTGCCCATGATTATAATGCTTCTGATGATACTTTAACTGAAACTCACGACCAGATTATATCGTCATCCATTTTTGCTAATTTTGCTGGCGGTAATTTTACCTTATCAGGCGCTACAGATGCAGGCACAACACTAAGCTTGCCATATACTACAGACATGTATGGAAACACTCGTGGCGATGACGGTACATGGGACCGTGGGGCTTTTGAATTTGGAGGTGGCACCACCCCTTCAATTCCCTCAAACGTTACACTAACGCCCATCGAGAACTAAGCCTGACGATAACGAACAAGTTACAAGTAGAAAAAGAAAAAAGCCTATATTAAGGGTTAAGAGTTTGTTAACCATTTGAAATAAAAAGACAACTTTTTCGTTAATTGTTGATTATAGTATTCTAGAGCATTTCATATGTTTGGGATATATCAGGCTGCCGACTTTGTGGTATAAGTGGGAAATACTCCCCTCTATGGAACTCAAACTTCCTCATCTCGTTGCATCTCTGCTCAAGGGAGGTTGAAAGTGCCAGATCAGCGAAATCCAAACTTCTGCCTATCTTCTTAAATTCCATGCCATTTCCCCCGAATGTTGAGTTTGATGCCATAGAAATTATCAGATAATTGCAATTATTTCTATATTTTTCAGGTGGTATCGGTGTTTTTGACAACTTTTGAGGAAAAGATCTGATAGCTGAAATGATAGAACCGTTTATTCATATTTATTGAATATTACATCAATGTTGCACGTATCTACCCTTGACCGTATGATTATATGCACATATACGATATTTGTAGTTCATATTTCTTAAACCTTGCGAACTAAAATTTTCGAAATCTTGTCTGAACCATTTGGGAAATGGCCAATTAACAGCGTTTATTTTATGCAATTCGGCGCGTTTCTGAAACATTGTCTCAGAAACGCGCCGATAAATATTAGGAAAAGAGAGAAAAGTAAAAGGCTTATTTCTGTTTTACTCCGATTATTAAATTTGAGTATATGGTATAAGACTTTTTTTTAAAAGACCTAGGCATAAGCCATTTTTGAAATGGAAAAGCTGAAGTTAATGTTTGAAAAGATACGAGATACCTTTACAAAAATAAATACGGGCAGAGATCTTAAAAGTAAAGTGGCTCGGAGCAGTTTTTGGATGGGAGGAGCTGGGGGGCTTGAACAAGGCCTGAGGTTTTTGCGTAATATGATTCTTACCCGCCTGCTTGCTCCTGAAGCTTTCGGGTTGATGGCCATTGTACTAGCTTTTAGCACCTTCTTTGATTCATTGACTGCGATTGGTATTCGACAGGCGATTATTCAAAATGATAAAGGTGAAGACCGCAAATATCTTAATGGCGCATGGTGGCTTTCTTTTGTTAGATCTGCAGTATTATATTTTCTGGCTTTTATAGGGGCACCTTTCATTTCAAAATTTTACGGTAACCCTGAACTGATTCTTTTGATGCGTGTTGCTTTTCTAAGCATACTTTTAAAAGGGATAATGAGCCCCAGGGGTTATGTTGCTATCAAGCAGCTGAATTTTAAACGTTGGGTGATCATAGAAAACGGCGGGGGAATTTTGGGAGTTATGACCGCTGTTATTTTGGCTTATGTAATTCAAAATGTCTGGGCTATTGTGATTGGTTTCACAGTAGAAGCTGCTTCAAGGTTTGTTTTATCATACATTATTTGTCCTTTTTTGCCTGGAATAGTATTTCGCAAAGAATCGTTACGAGATTTATTAAAATATGCTCGGGGAATGCTCGGGCTTCCGATTTTAACTTTTATTTTTATGCGTGCCGATGTTTTTGTATTGGGTAAGCTTGTATCTCAAGCAGAACTGGGATTATATTCAATGGCTGTGACGCTTGCAAGTATTCCTTCGCAATTAGTATTGAAATTGTTTGGTCAAATTGTAATGCCAACTTTTGTAGCGATGCAATCCGATAATGAAAGGCTCAATAATGCGCTATTAAAGATAACCTCAGGAATAATTATTTTATGCTTTCCTCTTCTGATATTCAGTATATTTTATGGAAAATATTTTCTGCACGTTGTTTATGGTGAAATATATGCTCAAGTCGCTGTTCCATTTGCAATTATCTGTAGCACTTTGATAATAAAAGTTAGCAGTGCTCCAATTGCAAGTCTTTATTTTGCAACCGGCAACCCTCAACACCATCGTTTTTTTGTAGCTATACGAGCATTTCTTATTATTGCCATCATTTATCCTGCTATAAAATGGTTTGGTTTAAACGGTGCGGCATCAGCCGGGTTTGTCTCTATGTTTATTAGTTATGTTTTGCAGGTGAGAAGGCTTCAAAAAATGACAAGTTTAAATCTAAGGGAATATCTAATTATTTTTTTAAAAGGAGCAGGTATATCGTTGTTTATTCCTTTGTTTTGGATTATATTACACAATTCTTTAGAGTTGTTTAACCCTTTCTTTAATATTATTTGTGGATTCTTGAGTTGTTTTATATCTTATGGGTTAGGCATACGAATCTTTTTCAAGTCAAAAAAAAGCATCTGAGACCATTCATAAAACTATCTCTATGGCAATATTTTAGTTTGTTGGTTAAATAGAAAATCGACTCTTTTTTGTTATATTTGATAATTTTTTTATAAGAGGGCGAAAACCAAATGAATTCAGAACAAACCGTTCAGAAAGGCCGAGAAAATGTGCCCAGTGATACGCAGAAAGAACAGAGGATTGATGTTGAAGCCGGTATTTTAAAGACTTTGGAAAGACCACCACAAACGGTCAAGGAAGGTAAAGCGATCTGGGTACTTGGGGAATTGCTATTCAAATTATACGGATTTTCCAATGGAACAATTCGTGCTATAATAAGAAAGATTTTAATACGCTTTGAAGGCGGCCCTCTTTTTTCTATCAATATTAGGCGCATTTTTTCCGTGTATCATAAGGTAGAAGTTGGTATGTATTCTGGCAGAGGATGCTTTATACCTATCAACTTTCGGGCTGGCACGAGAATAGGGAGATATTGTACAATTTATAGCACTGCGCAGGCTTTTAGCGGGAATCACCCTATGAACCTTAAGTCAATGAATGCTGTGTTCTACAATCCTAGTCTTGGATTTGTTGAAAGCGATCTTATTACACGTACAGAGCTGTCGATAGGCAATGATGTTTTTATTGGTCATAATGCTGTCATTTTGCCACCAGTTTCATTGATTGGCGACGGTGCCGTAATTGGGGCAGGATCTATTGTGCACCAGGATGTCCCGCCGTATGCTGTTTTAGTTGGTAACCCTGCGCGGATAGTACGATATCGTTTTTCTAAAGCTACCATCCAAGATTTATTGGATTCCCGCTGGTGGGACAAGTCCTTGGAAGAATTAATTCCAGAGATAGAAAGTTTCCGATATCCTATTGAAGATGAAGATAAAATACGATAAACAATTAATCAAGCTTTTTTTGACCTGAATTATAGCTAAGGAGAAATATATGTCTGATTTTTCACAATTGAGTATTTCCGATACATTGTTTGAGTTTATATGTGAAAACTTTCCACAGACCAAAAAGAAAGAATTGAAAATAACTGATCAACTTCTTATTGAGGGTATTGTAGATTCCATGGGTCTTCTTACTATAATTTCTTTTATTGAGGAGACGTTCAGTATTTTAGTCGATGATGATGATGTTGTAATTGAAAATTTTGGTTCAATAGCTACATTAACTTCTTATATAGAACGATGTTTGGAACAGGCAAAATAAAAGGAGACAAGGAAGTGGCATTGAATTCACAATAGATGGATAGAGTGTGAGTGTTAAAGGTTTTTTATTTGAACGATCAGGAGGAAATTTTGTGGACTACCTATTACATCATCTTTTTTTAACCTCGCTGGAGTGTAATCCCACAAAAGAGGCTGTGGCAGATAAACAAATCACCTTAACATATCATCAGCTTTCAGAGAGAACTGGTTATGTGGCCACAAAACTACTGGAGGCCGGTGTCAACCGTGGAGATCGGATCGCGCTTTTTTTGGATCATAATGTAGAACAGGCAATTGCTATTTTAGCCATTTCTGCTGTGGGAGCTGTCTTTGTGCCAGCTAATTCTGTATTATTTCCTGAGCAAGTTATTCACATTATTAAAGATTCAGGTGCACGTTTTCTGCTTACCACTAAAACAAAAAGCAAGGCTCTTGCCGGTATGCTAGAGAATTGTCCGGATCTTATGGAAACATGGCTGGTTGAAGATTTTAAAGGTTCGAAAACTATTGAAAGATTTTGTTATTCAATAGAAATGGATTTGGCTGCAATCTTATATACTTCAGGTTCAACAGGTTCACCTAAAGGTGTAATGATCTCTCACAGAAATCTTTTATCTGGTTGCTCAATAGTGTCCGATTATCTTCAATTAGACTCATCTGATTATTTACTTGGTGTATTACCGCTTTCATTTGACTACGGTTTAAACCAGCTTATAACAATGCTGGCCTTGGGCGGCTCATACAGGTTTTTTTCATTTAATATACCCAATGAAATTGTGAATGCTCTTGTAAAATATAAAATAACAGGTTTAGCTGGTGTTCCACCTATGTGGGCACTTTTGGCGCGATCTTCATTAGGACGAACGCCTCTTCCGTATTTGCGACGTATAACAAATTCAGGAGGTGTGGTACCAGTCAATGTTCTCGAAAAACTAAGAAAAATGCTTCCTGAAACACAAATCTTCCTAATGTATGGCCTAACTGAAGCTTTTCGTTCTACCTATTTACCTCCCGCTGAATTTGTGCTGAGACCGAGCTCTATGGGTAAAGCGATTCCAAATACAGAAATTTTAGTCGTATCAGACTCAGGCAAGCTTTGTGGGGCAAATGAAGTTGGCGAGTTGGTGCATCGGGGTCCCACTGTTTCCATGGGATATTGGCAACGTCCTGAAGAGACCGCAAAAATTTTTCGGCCTCATCCAATACAATGTACTGAAAAAGACGATAATGAACGTGTAATCTATTCAGGAGATCTGGTTAAATTCGATGAAGAGGGTTTTTTTTATTTTGAGGGCAGACGGGATGCTATGATAAAGTGTTCAGGCTATCGAATCAGTCCTAATGAGATAGAAGAAATTGTTTTTAAATCTGATCTCATTAAGGAGGCGGCTGCAGTGGGGGTCAATGATGTATCAATGGGTCAAAAGATTATAGTATTTGTTGTTCCGACTGGAAGTGAAAACATAGATGCTGATGTCTTGCCTAGTAAAATAATAGATTTTTGTGCGGAATTTTTACCTAGCTATATGATTCCTCGTAAAGTTGAGATTGTTGAATCAATTCCTAAAACAGCGTCGGGTAAAGTTGACTATGTTAGCCTGAAGATGAGAAGTTAAGTACGGAAATAGGAATGAACCTGGTCAATCATATAATAAAGTCACATTATAATATCCGCAAAGGACAGCTCATTATTGGAGATGTTCCAATAAGTGATATTGTGGAAAGATTTGGTACTCCACTGTTTATATACGATCCCGAAATTTTTCGATATAAACTTGCTCGCCTGCGATCAGCCTTGCCTGGTTTTGAAGTGCATTATTCTGTAAAAGCTAACCCAACTCCTTCGGTTATCAAAGTGTTCTTGAAAGAAGGATGTGGACTTGACGTTGCGACTAGCGGTGAACTGTTACTGGCTCTTAAGAGTGGATGCCCTCCATCGAGAATTATACTTGCAGGTGCAGGAAAATCTGATAGGGAGCTTATCGAAGCTGTGAAGGCTGAGGTATCGGAGATTCATTTGGAATCATTAGAGGAAATCAAACTGCTGGATGAAATCGCCTCGCATCACAATTGTTTAGTTAATGCAGCAATCCGTTTGAATCCAGGAGATATTACTCACAATGGACAAGTGCGCGTAAAAGCAAAAGCAGAAGCATTTGGTTTTGATGAGGAAGATCTCAAAATTGCAGCAGAGCAAATATTGCTGTCAAAAAATCTTAGACTTTGCGGTCTTCACGTCTATTTTGGTACACAAATAAATGATTCAGAACTGCTTTTATGCATGTATGAGCATGTCTTAAAATTGGCTATCGATTTAGCTGAATACGCCGGTCGATCTCTGAGAACAGTAGATTTTGGTGGTGGATTTGGTGTGCCGTATTATGAAGGGGAAAAGGAACTGTTAATCGAAGACTTTGGCAAAAATTTGAAACCAGCAATGGAAGAAGCCCGTAAATTAAAATTCCTTAGGAATACTAGATTTGTCATTGAACCTGGGAGATATCTATTAGCGGAAGGAGGGCTCTATGTAACAAGAGTTATGAGGTGCAAAGAAAGCAGAGGAAAAAAATTTTTAATCCTAGATGGTGGGATTCATCACCACCTTTCCGCTACTGGAAATCTTGGACATGTCATGAAACGGAATTTCCCGTTGGCAATCGCTAACCGAATTGAAGATAGAGCAAATGAACATTTCAATTTAACTGGGAGACAATGCACCTCCCTAGATACATTAGCGCGTAATGCGAAGTTGGCATCTGCAGATGTTGGTGATATTGTAGTTTTTTTCCAATCAGGCGCGTACGTTCGATCAGTAAGTCCTCTTGGTTTCCGCAGTCACCCTGCACCAATGGAACTGTTTGTTGAAAAAAATGTGTTAACGACGATCAGGCGTGAAGAGGAAGATAAGGATTTATTTCGTGGGACAACATTAGATGATAGCTGGATTTCAGGAAAATATAAAAATGGTTAAAGACAAAATAATCAACTCAGACGAAAGATTTGTTTATGATCCAGATCTAACCTCAGTAGCAAAGCTAATGAATCAGACCTGGCCACGTCCTGGCTGGCGATATACGCCGGAACTTCTGAGCGCCTATATTTACCGTCCAACAGGTGATCCTTCATTAAGTGTTGCTTACTATTTTGAGAACCAGTTGGCAGGGTACCAGGCTTATGTGCCGTACAAGATATCTTTTGATGGAAAAGAATTACAGTTGGTCTATGCTACGTGGTGGACCGCCAGTTCAAAATTTCCTGAAAAAAATATTGGCTTAAAGCTATATAAAGAGCTGCTTTCCCTATCGCGCTACAAAGATTATGATGGATTTATCTCTATAACCCATGCTAATACTATTGCAGATAAGGCTAATAAGCTTGTTTTTAAGCGTTTGCGAATACCATTTTGTATTATCAATACATTTGGTCAAATGATGGCGTCACCTCAAACCGTTCGGCGCAGACTTAAAGAAAACTACCACTCAGGTACTCACCGATATACACGAGAGCATCGGGAAGAATGCTCGTTGTTGCTTAATTCACTGACCAATCCTGTGGATATGGTCAGATATTTCCCCAGTAAGGACATCGACTTTGTCCTACAAGATCGTCCAAATACATGTACATGGATTCTCCAAAAAAATGAAAAAGTTTGTGGACTTGTCAATGTGATAAAAAAGGGCTTTACCGGCCAAAGTGAGGTAATGAATGCTTATTTTGAACATATTCTGATTGATGATCTTGATTATGGTGAGCGAAAGGGTTTCTGGGGTTCAGTGTTGCAAGACGACTTTTGGGAAGGGGTCGAAGCGATGTACGTGCCGGATAGTGGGTATTTCGATAATAAGTTTTTTAAAGAAATTGGATTTTTCCGAACACTTCAAAAATTTAATCTTTTCTATTTCCCATTTGGTAGCGGCCCTCAAATACAAAAAATAAATTCATTCTATTTGGACGTTTTCTAACGCAGGCCATGGAAATGAAAAAGATATCGAGAAGAGAATTTATTAAGATTGCAGGAGCTGCAGCTGTTATCACCAAGACTGAGAAAGTATTCGGCTCTCAAAAAATAAAAATGAGCAAAGACTTTCCAACTCAAACAAAAACAACTATTTACAGGTCATCAGGAACAGATCCTGTTTCTATCACACAAAATTTGGTTAATAGCCTTGGCGGAATCAATTCAATAATCGATAAATACGATATCGTCGTAATTAAGGTAAATAGCCAATGGTGGAAGCAGGGAATGACCAATACAGATGTTATGGTCGCGATTATTGAGTTGATTCTGGAAATACCTGATTTCAAGGGAGAAATAATAGTTGCTGATAATCATCAAGCTCAAAAAAACAATTCTCGCGGCTGGACTACTGCATTAAGAAATGGAAGATTTAATTTGAACGAAATAGTACAATATTTTCGTGATAGAGGGTATCGCAATGTGACAAAATACCATTGGCATCCAGCGGGGTCAAATCCGAATCCCTTGCAGATGGATGGATATGGAAATAATGTCGTTAATCATCCCTCTGAAGGCGATGGATATGTATGGCCGAAAGATTTATATTACACCTGTCCATATGGTAATAAATGTATACTTGCATATCCGGTTTTTACCTCGTCTTATAGTGGTATTACTATAGATTTGAAAAACGGTGCCTTCAGTAATGGTAAATATACAGGTCAGCCTGTAAAATTTATTAATCTTTCAGCTCTAAATCATCATGGACCTTATGCGGGCGTAACTGGATCAATAAAAAATTATATGGGAGTAGTTGATATGAGTTGTGGGTGGCCTGCCCCAAACCCAAAGGGGACCTATAATCCTCATCATATTGGAGCCTCTCCGATTTTTAAGTTTTTATCTAATAAGTTTATTCTCTCAAGAAGAAAAAAAATTCCCGGATTTAATAGAGTATATTATAATCCTGCGATCTTTCGGTTTCGTTATACTGGAGGCGTGCTGGGCAGGTTTATGGCAAAAGTCCGAAAAGCTGATATAAATATCATTACTGCAATCAATATCGGATGGGGATCTCGTTTGAAGCCTTCCATGGCATTTAAGTCTAATACGCTGCTCGCTTCAAAAGATCCAGTTGCGCTTGATTATTGGGCTGCAGAAAATTTATTATTACCTGCCACAAAGAAAGCCGGGGCACCGGAGTACTATGTAAAATTAAACGATCCAAATAACGAAAATGGTCCTTTTAACGCATTCATAAAGGAAACAAGGCGGGAGTTGGGCGGAACCATGGATCCAAGCTTAATTGGGTTAGTTGAAACTTAATTTCTATTTCAACAAATTTTAAAAATTATTTTTAAACATTCCCTCGGAATAGAGATCCTGATTTAAATTCCTTTAGGTTGTATTCCACGCCGTTTGCGGCGTAAAATTGCTGTGTGAGCGAATATATACATAAAAGTCAAGATTTAACGGTATTGATATACCATTTGGGTTTTCCGGCAAAGTATAGGCGTGTGGTCTTTGATGAGCACGTGGATGAGGTTTTGAAAGACATTTGCCTGGAGATCGAAAAACGATACCAGTTTAATTTCTTGGAAATCGACACAGATAAGGATCATGTTCATTTTCTGGTTCAGTCAATTCCAATGTATAGTGTCACAAGATCGTAACGATGATAAAAAGCCTAACTGCCAGAGAAATATTCAGTCACTGTCCCCAAGTTAAGAAGAATCTGTGGGGAGGCGAATTTGGGACGGATGGTTATTTCGCAAGCAGCGAAACCTTTGAAAAACTCAATAGATTTCAGATTTTATGATTTTATCAATTTTTCTGAAAAATCGAAGTAATAATTACAGCAAATTCTACTTAAAATTTGACCAATGGTCTATGATAAGGCTGCATATTAGCCCAGCAAGGGGCTCATTTTGAGGTGACCCCGGTTAAAAAAGTGCCTAAAGGGCAATTTAACAGGGTGAATTGGCCCGAATATTGTTCTCAGGGCGTACCAATCTGTTTGATCCTATTAATACTGTCGAACATAATAGAGCGCGAGCTAAATCGGCCTGCCCTGCCTGCCCAATGGAATTTGTTTTTATTTTTATTCCATCGGGGTGGAATGTTTACCCCGTGGAATGCTTGTCCAGCCTGCCCCGTAGCTCCAGCAGATGGTACTGGGATTGAATTCGAGGATCATTCAACCGGGACGCAGCCTATTCAACTGGGGCAAAACTTATATCTTTGTTCATCTTTTTGTATCCCATACAATCCTCCAAATGTTTGAATTTTTGGAGAAAGTATGGCACAAAAGGCAGGCTATTGCAAGTAATTTCAATTAATTAATAGCTTTTTTGTTAATATTTTTTTAGATGATATTTTAAAATGAAAAACTCAGCTTTATAACAAAATCATTGTTTAAGATGATTTTGATGGAGTTGTGCAGGCCTCAAGGCGGCAATTTGAACTTAAACAAGTTAGATGAACTTTAGAGGAATATTTTATCACTCATTAACGGGCTGTTGCCCAAATAACATTTAAGATGAAAACTGAGTTTAAACGAATATTGATGAACCATTGGTATTTGTGATTTTACTGTTATTAAATATGTCTAAACGCCCATATAATGCTTGATTAGCGTGATTCAAACTGCTAAAGTGCTGCTAATAAAAACATCCATGGAGCATTATCATTATGATGGGGCGTCAGCGAAAAATTCAAAGAAAGCTGTTTTACTCGATAATAAACCTCGACAAGCGTGTTCGAAAAGATCACATCTTACGCAAAGTCGTTAAGTATATTGATTTTGACTTTACCTACAAAGAAGTCAAAGATAAATACGGCATTAAAGGTAATGTATCTGTTCCTCCTCCAGTTATTCTAAAGATGATGCTGCTTCTGATACTTTATAATGTTCGATCTGAAAGAGAACTGATGTCCACCATACCTGAACGATTGGACTGGCTGTGGTTTCTGGGCTATGATTTGGATGATGATATTCCCAACCATAGCGTACTTTCCAAAGCTAGAACTCGCTGGGGTGTTGAAGCATTTAAAACTTTTTTTGAAAATATCGTCTGGCAATGTGTACAAGCCGGTCTTGTTGACGGCAGTAAATTATTTATGGATTCGAGCGTGGTTGATGCGGATGCCTCCAACAATTCCGTTGTTAATAAAGAATCTTTGAAGCGATATTTGAATAAAAGCTATCAAATTTTTGAATCACGCCTGGAAGAAGAACAAGAGTCTTCTGACAGCGATCATGAACCCAAATCAGGAACTGCTAATAAAAAGTATATTTCTACCACCGACCCGGATGCTTCCGTAACCCGTCGTGGAAAAGGAAGGTCCAAACTTCGATATCAGATCCACAGAGGAGTTGACGAAAAATGCGAAGTTATTACTGCTACAGAAGCAACTCCCGGCGAGGTGCATGAATCTCACCGAATGCATTCACTAATCGACAAGCATCAAGAGAATACAGGACGAACAGTTGAAACGGTTGTGGCCGATAGTAAGTACGGAACAATCGAAAATTATCTAACCTGTAGTGATCGAGGAATAAAGGCCCATGTTAATTCTCTGGAGCAACCTAAAAAAAGGACCGGCACAAAAAAAGGTATTTTCCCCAAAGAGGTCTTCGTCTACGATGCTGATAATGATGTTTTCATATGCCCGGCAGGTCAAACCCTGAAAAGGCGAAAGTATTTCAAAAAGCGCAAACACTATGAGTATGCCGCTTCAGTCAGCACATGTAGGAGTTGTCAACTTCGAGAAAGGTGTACGAAGTCCAAATCCGGTCGTACCCTTAAACGCCATGTCCGGCAAGATGATTTAGATTTTATGGTTAAACAGGCGGATAGTCGAGAATCGCAAAAGGATATCAGGACTCGGCAGCATCTTATGGAAAGATCATTTGCCCGCGGTACCCGTTATGGATATCAACGTGCTCGATGGCGCAGGCTATGGCGAGTTGAAATTCAGGAATACCTGACAGCCGGCATTCAAAATATGATGGTATTATTTCGTAATATCAAAGAGCCGAAGGTTGCAGCGGCTATAGCCCAAACAAAATCCTCAACAAAGAGGGCTGGCTATTGCATTCAGCAACGATTTTTTTACTTTAAAGAAGGCATAACAGATCGTATGAAATACCTTTTGCCAAATAAATGGTTTGAATTGCAAATCTGATTTTATATTTTCTCGTTTATCTAAACATAGCTTTGGGCAACAGCCCGTTAAGAAAGCGTCATTGAAAAAAAGGGAGGTATACGATGAATAAAATTAAGATGGCTCAAAGTGCTGAAATAATCATAAGCTGGATGAAGAGAAACATTAAAAACAAAAGAAGACTTGTAAATATACCTGTATGGAAAATTACCCAGGAGGGTTCAGCGAAAGCTGTTAATTGGGAAGATTATCCGGAGAACAGGAGGTTTTCAATTTATAATCATGGTGCTACTGGAAACACTTCAGATGACATGGTACTTGATAAGGAAACCGGGCTTGTATGGACCAGGGATGCGAATAAGATTGGGCTGCATAACTGGCTTGACTCAAATACTTTATGTCGGGAGTTCAAATTTGGTAACCGTGCTGGATGGAGACTGCCATCGGTAGAAGAATTATCGAGCCTTGTCGACCCTTCCCATGATAATCCGGCCCTGCCAGACGGGCATCCTTTTGTGAATGTACAGTCTGGCCAAGGAACATATGCCTACTGGACGAGTACGAACCATGAGAACCCGGGCGCATCGGCATGGTTTGTTAACATGACTGGCGGAGATGCGGGTCTTGGGAATAAATCCATATCAGGCTATATTTGGCCTGTTCGCGGAGGTTCAGGGGGGAATAATTGGAATTGGTAATTGAAAGAACTGTCATTTTAAAACTTATATAGTATTCTTAAAGCAATAAAGCTTTTTTACCTTGATTACAATATCTATTCCGAAAGAATTGATAAGGGCTTTCACAATGAAAAGGGAGACCTTTGAAAAACTCGTTTCCGATTTTATGATTTTGCTAATTTTTCAGAAAAGTCGAGGTGATAATTACAGCAAATTATGTTTAAAAATTTGACCAATGGTCTATGATAAGGCTGCATATTAGCCTCGCAAGAGGCTCATTTTGAGGTGATTTTCCCGAATATTGTTCTCAGGGCGTACCAATCTGTTTGATCCTATTAATCCTGTCGAATATAATGGAACTGGCGAGAGCTAAATCGGCCTGCCCTGCCTGCCCCGTAACTCCCCGTGAAAAGCCGAGATTAAAACCGGCATATGGTACTGGGGTTGAATTCGAGGAGCATTCAACCGGGACGCAGCCTATTCAACTGGGGTGGAGCTCATTCCTCTGGGGCAAAACTTATATTTTTGTTCATCTTTTTGTATCCCATAATTTTCACGTTACAAATTGTGCTACGCATTATGTTTACATATTAATAAGCGAGAAAGACGGAAAGTTCTACACAGGCTCTACCAACAACCTAAAAAGGCGACTTGATGAACACAATGGCGGTAAAGTGGAATCGACCAAACGAAGGAAGCCGTTTAGGCTTATTTATTATGAGGCACGCATCGATGAAAAAGATGCGAGGCAGAGAGAGAAATATCTGAAATGAGGCCTGGAAATGAAAGACAAGATATATAACCTATTCAAGAATGTGTTATTTTCAAGGCGTGCTTTTCTAAAATACACGGGGGCTGCCACCGGCCTGTATTTGGCAGGGCGATGGTTAAGGGGTCCTTCTTTAGCACTAGCCGACGACAGGCCTCGAGTTGTCTCTGTTTATAATTCCGATGCTACAAATTACGATTATGAAACAGGCTATCACTGGGAATATGTTGATCAGGGTGTTGTTAATAATATGGTGGCTCAAGGAGTGATGGCTCTAACCGGGAAAACAAATACCGTGGATGCGTGGAATGAATTGATTCCTTATCAGGCAGGGGAGAGTGTTTTAATAAAATTTAATTTTAATAATTCGTCGAGTTGTAGTGATACAGATGATAATATTGATCCGATAGCAGAAACAGCTAATGCCATTGTTGATGGTTTAACATCAATTGGAGTTCCTGGAGATAAGATATGGATTACTGATCCATCAAGGAGTGTATCGGATAGATTTAGGAGCGGCATAATAAACCCCAATATCCAATATTATAGTTATTATAGTTGTAGTAGTCCAAATTATCATAGTGTTGACTATGTTGATCCAGGTTCTCCGGCAGCATCAGTTGCTACATGCCCTGCAGGAGAGAAGATCCTGCCTTCACAGGTATTTGTTGATGCTGATCATCTTATCAATGTTCCAATTCTTAAAAGTCATGGTAGTTATGTTACTTTAGCTTTAAAAAACCATTATGGTTCTGTTATGTATGAAAATTATACTAGATCCACTATGCATGCCTATTTTAATCAAGGTGGTAATAGTGCAGGATGTGATCTAAATACTACAAATATTTTGGCAGATATTAATAATAATCCACATATTAAAAATAAAACAAGATTAATAATTGGTGATGGGTTATTTGGTAATGCTTATACTAATTGGAAGAATACTGAAAGATGGAACATCTTTGGTACTGATGATCCAAATATTTTCTTTTTCAGTACCGATCCTGTGGCTATCTCGTCAGTAATGACTGATTATATAATGGCAGAAAGAGGCTGGCAGGATCATGAACAATTACATGCAGGTGCTTATATTGGCTTAGGTGTTCATGACCATTGGGATAACTTTGAAACAAAGCAATATTCTTTAATTGATTATGTTAATGTTGATTCTAATAATCCAACCAGAGTCGACATAGACAGAAAAATTAGAGGTTTTAAGGAAGGCAATGCCACTGAAGCGGAAGTTAAAGAGATGATTAATATGTATATGGATGAGCCGTAGGCGCAAAGCACCAAAACTCGAAGATAAAAGCTAAAGGCTCAAAGCAAAGAGGCGTAATGGTAAATAGAGAGGGGAGAAGACAGTGGGCAGTCGAGGGCCGCTTCGCTCATCGAGGCATGTGATTTCAATTGATCTGAGCTAAGGATATGAAAAAAAAGAAATTTTCACTCATACTATTATGCTTTTTATGTTTTTGTGTGAGCTCCGCTTTTGGGTTTTCGACCCACAATGCAGCGATTTCAAGGACTTTTGATAAGGTTGAAGCTGTTATAGGTGAATACATTACGGTCACAGTGAGCTTTACGAATGAGGAAGCTTATGATCTACGGGGATTTTATTATACGGAGCAGATACCTGGTGGGCTGTCGGTCAATACTATTAGTGTGAGGATCGATGGGAGTGCAATCTCAAATTACGTGGCTGATTCCGGTTCAAGCGGAAGCGTTTATTCCGGTTCCATTCCATATTGGTGGGTTATTGAGACCCCCACGGATTTTGCAGAAAACAATCCCATCCAACAAAATTCTACAGTAGAGATTGTCTATTCTATTACCTCATCACAAGCTGGAGCTTTTAACTTTGATGAATTTAATTGGGTTGGTTACTATCAAACCGCACCCGAAGTGGAGCGAGCAGCCTTTGGGCATAGTGAGGATACTGATAAACAAACGATCACATTTACAACCAATCCCGTTACGCCCGTAGCTAACTTCGCCGGCAGTCCCACCAGTGGAATGGCGCCCCTTACAGTAAATTTTACGGATCAGTCAACAGGCGATATTACCGAATGGCTCTGGAATTTTGGAGACACTTCTCCAACCAACAACGAACAGAATCCCACTCATAACTATGATGACCCCGGAATCTATACCGTGAGCCTCACTGTGACAGGGCCGGGCGGAACGGATACTGAAACCAAAACAAATTACATCACAGTGACTGAGGAACCGATACCACCTGTTGCCGATTTTTCAGGCACGCCCACAACCGGCACAGTACCTTTGGAGGTTTCATTTACTGACACATCCACCGGAGAAATAACAGGCTGGTCCTGGGATTTCGATAATAACGGCACTGAAGACAGTACTAATCAGAATTCCACGTATACGTATTACGATGCCGGCACTTTTTCAGTTACCCTTGAAGTGACAGGGCCGGGTGGAATAGATACTGAAACCAAAACAAATTACATTACGGTGACTACGCCAATTCAATATAACCTGACTGTAAACACTGTAGACTCAGGTAGTGTAACACTTGATCCTGCAGGCGGCACTTATAATGCGGGCACAGAGGTGAAATTGACACCTGTTCCAGATACGGGATGGGCATTTAATGGCTGGAGTGGCGATCTGAGTGGCTATTCCAATCCTGAGACTATTGTGATGAACACAGATAAGACCGTTATTGCGACTTTTGATGTGGACGGTGATGCTGATGGTATCAGTGATGTAGAAGAAGACGCAGGACCCAACGGTGGTGATGGTAATTCTGATACCGAAAAAGACAGCGATCAAGCAAATGTGGCTACTTTTCATACTCAAGATGGGGTAAACTATGTTACACTGGAGTCTGAGGCGGGAACAACACTTGCCGATTGCAGAGCTGTTTCCATACCCGGTGCGGCAGGTGCCCCATCAGAGGTAACTTTTCCCTATGATTTCCTTAATTTTACCATAAACGGTGCAGGGACCGGTGCCACGACATTAATCCTTTATCTGCCTGCCGGGGCAAATATCAACACATACTGGAAATATGGGTCCACCCCAACAAATTCTAATCCTCACTGGTATGAATTTATGTATGAATCGAATACGCAAACGGGTGCAGAGATCAATGGAAATAAGATAACTCTGCATTTTATTGATGGTCAGAGGGGAGATGACGATATTATTGCCGACGGCATTATTATAGACCAGGGAGGACCGGGTACATATAGCGGTAGTAGTGGAGGTTCTCCTGATGATGCTAGTGGTGGCGGTTGTTTTGTCAGAGCTGCATATGGCAAATAGGTTGTGGTGTGAAAGATAGAATTAGGCTGGTTGGAGTGAAGCGGAAATCCCGATTCATCGGGGAAAGCACGGAAGTTAGGAAGCAAGGAAGCTGATAGCTCAAGGCTGACAGCTCAAAGGGCAGAGGCCTGTTGGAGTAAAACAGAAGCTCAGATTCATCGGGGGAAGTTAGGAAGCTTGGAGAAAAAGAGTTCATGGCTCATAGGTGATGAACTAATAGCTGTTGGCTGATAGTTATTAAGAAGATTCTTGTAGTTTGTTCAATAAAAGCCTAAATTCCTCGTAAACATCTCTCCTATGACCAACGTAAAAAATTTGAACAAAATTTGTGTCTTCATCCACGTTGTAAATAATTCGATATCTTTTTATTTTAAATGATTTAAACCCATAAAGTTCTTCTTGTAAATCATTGCCCAGATAAGGATTTTGTTGCAGATCGTTAAGTGCCTTTTTGATTAGCATTTTGCTTTCCGGATGAAATTTAGACAGTAAACGAGACGCTTCTGGTGTAAACCTCGTTTTAAACTTTTTCATTCTGAAAAACCTCATCAAAGTCAAGCCATTTTCCTCTATTAGCCTCAATGATTGATTTTCTGATGGATTTCATGGCTTTTTCGTCAGAAAGGATCTCCAAAGTCTCAAAAAGACTCTGAAATTTTTTCATGCTTAAAAGAACGGCTTCTGGTACACCGTTTTTTGTGATAGCTATTGCATCGTCAGAGGTTTCGATCTTTCTTATAAGATCAAGAAATGTGCTTTTTGCCTTTGTGACTGGAATATAATCTTGAATTATTAGCATAATTAACCTCCTTAAATTAATTTTTAATTTGGCGCTATATGGTCATTATAATGGCCATTAAATATTTGTCAACAAAAATGAAAGCAAAATGAAAAGCGAGGAAAGAATTAAAACTTCAACTCAGACGATACTTGTTACCGGTGGAGCTGGATTTATAGGCACAAACTTTATTCGCTACACATTGAGCAAACATCCTAATTGGCGGATAGTCAACCTTGATGCGGTCACCTATGCGGGTAATCCTGCCAATCTTGCAGATCTTACAGAAAAAATACCGGAAAGCTATCACTTCGTACACGGCGATATCAGCGATGGTCAGCTCGTCGAGCAGCTTTTTGCTGAAGAACAATTTGACGGCGTGATTCATTTCGCTGCTGAGTCGCATGTCGACCGTTCTATTCACGGCCCCATAGCTTTTGCAGAGACCAACGTATTGGGCACTTGTCGCCTGTTGTCTGCGTGTAACAAAGCCTGGGAACAACAGAGGCGGCCGGACTTTCGATTTTTACACGTTTCAACTGATGAAGTTTACGGGAGCCTCGGTTCCAGCGGGTTTTTTGTAGAAACCACACCTTACGATCCGTCCAGTCCGTATTCGGCATCCAAAGCAGGATCTGATCATATGGTTCGCGCCTGGTATAGGACCTACGGGCTGCCGACTATCATTACGAATTGCTCGAATAATTACGGCCCTTATCAATTTCCTGAAAAACTGCTTCCATTGATGATTATTAATATTCTTGAATCCAAAGCATTGCCGGTGTACGGGGATGGAAAGAACGTACGCGACTGGCTTTATGTTATCGATCATTGCGAGGCGCTGCTAACCGTTTATAATAAAGGAATTCCAGGTGAAACATACAATATAGGCGGTGGTGCAGAACGGCAGAACATTGAAGTTATCCAGACATTGTGCGATCTGTTGGACGAGCGCTTGAAACTTAACGCCAAAAACTCCAGCAGGAACTTAATTCAATTCGTTAAAGATCGACCCGGACACGACCGGCGGTACGCTATTGATGCCGGTAAGATCCATAAAGAAATTGGCTGGAAACCGCGGTTTGATTTTGACACAGCATTGGCAGTGACTGTTGATTGGTATCTCGATCATAAGGATTGGATCAATTACGTGCGCAGCGGTGAATACCAAAAATGGGTTGAAACCAATTATAAAGAACGATGATTCAATAAATTAAAATCATCTCCCGATTAGTTGTAGTTAATTTAGATCAAATTAATGTTTTATCTCCAATTGAACAGACATTATCATAGAGGGGTCAAGGGTTCCAGGATTCTAGGGTTCGAGTGATCCGCCATAGAACAGGCGGATAAAAATGCTAAAGGATTACACTTGTAACGGCGTCTTGTCACGGCGTAGCTGGAAGCGTAGCCGGAAGCTGATAAGCGTAACCGAAAAGAATTGAAAGCCTGGCGAAAGTTATACGAACTTTGTTTAGACATATAGAGGATTTAGATTTAATTAAAAAAGGTGAATTGGGAACACTAAAAAAAGACATAGCAAAATTCGAAAGAATGTTAAAAACACTGTTAAAGTCTTTAGAAAACAAACCCTTGAATCCTTGACCCCTGTAATCCTTGAACCCTCTTCTCCAACTAAATTGGAGAAGAACCCAAAATTATAACAGAAAACAGGAAGAGAGGCGATGAAAGGAATTATTCTTGCAGGTGGATCCGGCACGAGACTTTATCCCATTACGAAGGTGGTCAGCAAGCAGTTGCTGCCTATTTATGACAAACCTATGATCTACTACCCGCTTTCAGTACTCATGCTTGCCGGTATACGTGATATCCTCATTATTTCTACACCTCATGATTTGCCACACTTCGAATCTTTGCTGGGAGATGGAAACCAGTTGGGCCTAAATATTATTTACGCTGTACAACCGAAGCCCGAAGGTCTTGCCCAGGCTTTTTTAATTGCTAAAAAGTATATCGGTAATGACAATGTCTGCTTAATACTTGGCGATAACATTTTTTATGGACATGGATTACCTGAAAAACTTGCCCAAGCGGGCAAGCGTAATACCGGTGCTACGGTTTTCGGGTACTGGGTAAAGAATCCTCAACGGTACGGCGTGGTTAATTTTGATGATAGCGGTAAAGCGATCGATATTGAAGAGAAACCTAAGAAGCCTAAATCACATTGGGCAGTAACCGGTCTTTATTTCTATGACTCACAAGTCGTCTATATAGCAAGTCAATTAAAACCATCAAATCGGGGTGAATTGGAAATTACTGATGTTAACCGGACTTATCTCAGACGTCAACAATTGTATGTTGAAAAAATGGGTCGAGGCACCGCCTGGCTTGATACCGGTACCCACGACAGCATGATGCAGGCGTCGACCTTTATCGAGGTTATTGAGAAGCGCCAAGGGTTAAAGATCGCTTGCATTGAAGAGATTGCCTATCACATGGGATATATTAACGGAGAGCAAGTGCTGAAGCTTGCCCAGCCTCTCAATAAAAACAGCTACGGCCAGTATCTTATTGAGATAGTAAATGGTTCGCGAGAGCAGTTATGAAGATTATTAAAACTAAATTGGAAGGCGTGGTGATTATCGAGCCCCGTGTCTTTAGTGACCAGCGTGGGTACTGCTAACTCAAAGGTCTCGTCCCCTATGCGGGAGGCCACTATTAATTTGGATTTTTTAATAAGTCATAAAAAGAATCGGTTAAAGCTGTTAGTTGGCTTGTTGATCGCCATACTTTTTGGGATGCTGTTTTTTGGCTTAAGACCTAAAGATTTTACATTTATCAATGGAGCAAATTGGATATCGGAACGACCAGGCATTCGTTTTAGCAAAAATGGTATAGTTTATACTGATCCCTTTGTTGAATCAATTGAAGAGGGCATTTCTGAATTAAATGGTTTTTCTATAATAATTGCATTTAAACCAGAGAGTTTTCATGAAAAAGGATTCAATTTTATTTTATC
>Ga0255365_10091_pt1 | contig 20801 bp, 11 predicted proteins | sample ANMaggSeSYBR01J3_FD_182089 | JGI IMG/M metagenome (GOLD analysis project Ga0255365, IMG submission 182089) | Sediment cell enrichment communities from methane seep in Santa Monica Basin, California, United Staets - ANME aggregate JGI... | ecosystem: Environmental > Aquatic > Marine > Cold seeps >... | reverse complement strand
TCAACGATCTTTTCTTCTATCTTTTGCTGTATTTGTTGGTATATCGAAACCTTTGTGTCAATTGGCATATGTCCAGTAAATAACTCGTATGCGACAAATGCTAAAGAATAAATATCTGATAATTGTGTCTGTTTATTGTCCTTTAACTGCTCTGGACTTAAATATACGGTTGTTCCTGTCGTTTCACCAGGTTGGATTATCATTGTTAGGGTTTCGTCAAAACCGATATGTTTCGAATAACCAAAATCTGATAACAAATAAAGATTATTGCCTTTGAATAGAATATTCTCTGGTTTTATATCACCATGAATAGTTCCCATTTCATGTAAATAGTTTAATGCAGATGCTATTTGATTCAAAATTTGTAATCCAATTTTCTCAGTAAGAAAATCATGTTTTTGCATAATCTCACGTAGATTACCATCACAAAATTCAAAAAGAATAAATGGGGCAGGATTGTCTGTTAAATCACCATAATCTTTAATTTTAAGGATATTTGGATGTTCAATATCACTCAATCTCTCCAATTCGGTTAGGAATTCAGGGCTCACTTTTTTTAAATGGCCTAATCTAAATTCTTTAATACACAGATTTTCATGAGGAGCAATGCATTTCCAAATTAGTGCTGAACTACCAATTTTGAATGGTCGTTCTTCTGTCTTGTAGACAATATTACTTTTACTTTTAAATTCCATGTTGCTTTGTTTAAATGTCTTGTCCTAAAATACACCATAACGTGTTGCAAGTATGGCACGTAGCCGTTCCTTACTCTGATTTATGTTGATTTGTATTACTTTCAAATTTACAATTCTTTGTCTTAATAACCGCTACGCGGCTATGTGATATACTTGCTGTTGGCAATAGTTATTTCTTCTTAATCATTATTAATTCTGTGGTCTTAAATTTTTGGTTTTTGTTTTCAAATTCTATTTGGTTTTTCTCAATTGGCTTAAGTGTCCATTCTTTAGTTCCGTTTCGATAAATCACTAGTTCAGCATTTTGTTTATCGATTTTCCACGTTCTTTCTCCAATTATTGCTTTTGAACTCCAATGGTAGTTTTTTACCCAGAAGTTTAATTTGCCTTGTCTATTAAATTGAAATATCACGGATTGAGGTTCACCTAGTGATTCTGATTCGTAAAAAATTTTGTAGCCTTTTCCTTGGTCATATATATTTGAAAATTTAATTAGGCTAATGGTGTCTGAAGTAAAGAAAAGGCTGTCCGTATTATGTGAAAACCACTCTGTATTCAAAAAGTCTTTTTGTGAAATAATTTGTGCATTTGATGTTTGTACAATTAACAAACCAATTAATATGATTAATCCTTTCTTCATTTAATTATTGCCAACTTGTTTATAAACGCAACTCCGGTTTTTTATACAAAATTTAGTTAATTCACTAAATACCAATTATAAATCTGTGTACAACCGGTTATAATCAGTTATTTATTCTTAACCGGTTAATGTTTTTTAAATTTGATATAATCATACGGTGTTTTAAATGTTTGCCGGCTTTGAACCTGGATTATTTTTACTATAAAAAATAAACTAATAAATGTAAATGTTAAATTTTTCATAATAATATGTTGATTTTACTTCATAAATGCAAAAGTAGAAAGATAATTCAAAAATTTGTGTTTTTTTCTTATGGACTTCTTCTGGTCGTTGGCAGAAAAAATTACGGGTTGTGGGTTTCGGGTTGCAGCAAACTCATAACTCGTAACCCGTAATAATAAAATTTTGTTTCGATTATATAAAAGCACAGCGGGAACCTCATCTTGCGATAAGATTCCCGCTCACTTTGCAATCACCGTAGTGGTTGTTCCGTGCCAAGTTACGGTTATTATGATTTGCTCTTTCCGGGTTCGCCCTTGCGGGCTTGCCTTTTGAGAACCTGATTCAGTTCCGTTGAGCCGTTGCCGGCTTTCCTTTCCTGAATCGCAACTTTTCATGCTCCCTGTGAATAGATTTCCGTGCGGATTTCGTTTCTCAGTTCGGAACCGGTCTGTTAAACCGTTGCCGGTTTAAGTTTTTCAATCCCCTGACCTTTTCAGGCTGACTTGCAATTGTGCCGCTCCGAAGAGCTTTACTTTTGTTAGTCTGAATCGTTTGAAGAAGGGTCTTGCGATCTTTCTTCTTGCGAACCACTTGATTTCAAGGCTGACTTACATCGGGCTGACAACCTAATGCCCTTCCTTTCAGTATGTCCGGGTTAATTCCTGTTCTGCCGTTGCCGGTTTTCCTTTCCTTAACCCCTGGCGTTCCAAGTTAATCTTTTATCTCTCACTTGGTGAACCAAAAGTACAACATCCCATATCCCGAAGTCAAGTTTTTTTTCTTGTTTATATTCACATGTTTTAAACAAGAGTTATTAACAATTGTTAATAACCATATTAACATTCATGTATTCAATTTTTTAAATTTAACATTACAGGTTGTTTTCTGATGATTCTTTTGCTAATTATGAAATATTTCAATCCGTTTACTTATAGTATTTCCTTTATTATCTACTATAGTAATTAAATGTGTTCCGGCTTCCGGCTGAATAGCTAACTGATGCAAATGTTTTGTCAAACCGATGTATTCATTATTTAGATGCCAGTAAATAATCGCATCCGGATCATGATGAGCTACTTCAAGTACAATACTTCCCAACGTGCCATCCAACTCCAATGGCAGGTATAACCTGGTGTTGCTTGCCGGGTAAATAAACTCCATTGGCTCTCTGTAAACATTTTGTAAACAATCTTCTCTGAAAGGTGGCAGAGGTTTGTACAATGGATTTTTCGATTTGTAATACCATTCCATAACCGGTGGCAGAATAAACCATGATTTATGAGCCATTTCCAAAGGATCATAACAATTGCTATTCACTCTGCATTTTCCGGTCTTATCAAGGTGTACAAGTTTATGATACGGACAAGGTGGCGTTTTTAATCCCTGCCTCTGTATCCAAATGCTATCTATGGGTTCACAAATGGAGGAAGCTCTGTAACCGCTCATTCTGCAAACCGGCATTTTTACCATTTCGTCATAGGGAGGATCGAACCAACCAGATGAAGGTAAAACATTAAAAATATCGAACATTACAGGGGCTGCGACTGACACACCTGTCAGACCACTCCTCCCCTCTCCGTCGGCGTTTCCCGCCCAAACAGCAACTACATATTTGGATGTAGTTCCAACTGCCCAGGCATCTCTGAAGCCAAAGCTGGTTCCTGTTTTCCATGCAATTTTTCTCGTTGAAGTAAATGATCTCCAGCCGGCTAATTCATCCGGTCTGTTTACCTCCAGTAGTGCCTGATATGTTAACCAGACAGATGAGGCATTTAAAATTCCTTTGTCATTGAACTGTACAGGATCATTTTCCGGTTCACCTTTACTATCTAAAATATATACGGGTTTATGCCAATCGGCATCTGCATATCTTCCGTTGTACTCATAAAAATGATTTATTACCCTGCTGAAACTCGAATAAATACCAGCCAAATCCCATAAGGTCGTTTCAGCACCACCGAGTATTAATGATAATCCATAATGATCAGCAGAAAAAGAGAGTGTTTGCATATCCAGTTTTTTCAAAAGATCGTAAAAACGAAAAACGCCGTATTGTTGCAGCATTTTCACAGCAGGCACATTCAGCGACCTGGAAAGCGCTTTGCTTGCAGGAACTGCCCCATCAAAACCAAGCGAGAAATTTTTTGGTATATAACCACTGATTTGAGTTGGAATGTCGGGTATTAAAGTATTCGGTAAAATTTCACCTGCGTCGAGCATGGCAGCGTATAAAACCGGCTTTAGAATACTGCCTGAGCTTCTTGGTGCTGTGATAATATCTACATCGCCTCCGTGTTCCGGTTGATGTGGATTTCGTGTATTTCCCATGTAAGCCAGAACATTTCCGGTTTCAACTTCCACAACTATAGCAGCAGCATTATGAATTTCGCTATGCTTTAGCATTTTATTATGATACTGCACAATTTCGTTAACTGAATTCTGTAGCTCATAGTTCAGCGTGGTTCTGATTCTTTCTCCTTTATTCGTCAGATATAACTTAGTAAGTAAATGCGGAGCCGACTGATCCAATGGTAATGGTTTACCGGGTAAAGGCTCTGCTTTTGCAAGTTCACAGCTCACAGTATCTAAGTATCCTCCGGTTAAAAGTCTGTCTAATAAATTATTTCTTTTGATTAAAAGATCTTTCCGGTTTCTTCCGGGATAAATTAATGATGGAGCATTGGGTAGTACAGCTAAAGTTGCAACTTCCGACCAGGAAAGATCTTCCGGGCTTCTCCCGTAATACCTCCACGATGCTGCATCCAACCCGACAACATTTCCACCAAAGGGCGCATTTGAGGCGTAGAGTGAAAGAATTTTATTTTTTGAATATGTTAGTTCCAAACGTGTAGCCAAAATAATTTCCCTGACTTTTTCGAAGATTGTCCTCGGTTTACCCCTACTGGAAAGACGGATAACCTGCATGGTTAAAGTACTTCCGCCACTAATTATCCTCCATGATTTGATATTTTGAAATGTAGCCCGAATTAAAGAAATCGGGTTAATTCCGGGATGTTTATAAAAATGCCTATCTTCAAATTCAAGGATGGCGATTTTAAACTTTTCCGGTACATTAGTATTATATGGAAATCGCCACTGACCATCATTCGCTATTTTAGCGCCAAGTAAAAGTCCGGTTCTGTCTTCAATGACAGTGGATGTTGGGTTATTAAATAACTTTGAAGGGAGGCATAACCAGTAAATAATAAGTAAAGTCAGAAGTAAAATAATTCCGATAATTTTCAGAACTGATTTAATATTCTTTCTTTTATTATACTCCAAATTAAATATATTTTTATTTTTAGACCTAACAGGTTGAATAAAAACCTGTTAGATTGAGCCTATTTCTCTCCCGGCTTCACAACCTCCACCCATTTTCCGGGAACACGGGCATTAATCGAATTGTCGTACATTGCTTCGCAAGAAACAGCAGGTAAATAGAACCGACCCCTGTAAGCTGCATTAAGCACTACGACATAAGTTCTGGGGTTCTTACCAATGCCGAAATGTGTATAGATACGATCATCTCTGATATCCCTGTATTGAGGAACGCTTTTTTCATGTGCGCTGGAATAATCAGCTATCCTCGTGTTAATTATCTCCCATCCTGATGGAAATATCTGATTTAATGCCATCTCAGAATATGTTGTATAAATAGCAGGATTAATTACCTTAACTTCTGCAATAAAATCGGTTCCCTGGTCTATTTTTTTAACATCTAACGGCTTTCCGTTTATGGTTTTATAATTAACTTTTATCTTAAGGTTGTTTTCGGCATAAGTTTCATTTCCAATAAGAGGCACTCCCTGTAACATGATCCTGACATAGATGAGTGCTTCCCCTTTATTTTCAACTTTAACTGACCCTTTTTCCATTCCCTGAATATCCAAATCAATCTGCGTTAATGGCAATTGTGTTCGTTTAGTTATTTCGTCAGCGTCATCTATTTTATATGTAAAATACATCTCATCATCTGCAAATTGATGAGAGCCTGCAAATTTTGCCAAAGCCAGGAGACAGTATGAAGTTGTTTGCGTGCTGTACCACCCGTTGCTGCTTAAATTTTTTGAAATCCTCATTACCAGGGGAGCTGCTTTATCGAATTCGTCCATAATAATCATGGTTTCAAGTATCATAGCCATGTCGCGAAGGGCTGAACCATAAGTCCGGTTATTCATTGAAGAATATGCTTCCACATTAGTTGCCAGATTAGCTGTCAGTTCCCTGGCTGCCTCCGGTTGTCCGACTAAGGCATACGCAGCAGCCAACCGCCATCTTGCAGAAAGTGACAGGTTGCTTAGTTCTCTGAGTCTGTTCATAGACCCCATGTCGGGTGCATTTGCCAGCGCTAATGTATAAAGTCTGTATGCCTGTGCAAGATGTGAGCCATAATAATATCCCGTGTATTGTTTACTATAATATTTATAGCTTCGTGCAGCTCTTTTCTGATAACTTATCCATTTACTTTTAAATCCGGGAGGTATAGTATAGCCCTTTTTTTCGGCTTCAAGCATAAAATGCCCAATGTAAGTAGATACCCAATCATTTGCCATTACTGCATTAGGCCAGTACCGGAAACCTCCGTTTGATAATTGCATAAATCCCAACGTCCTGATGGCTTCTTTTATATTATTGGTTGTCCAGTTTTTCATTCTATCATCAATTTCCATCACATCGCCGAGGTAAAGCTGAGGAAAAACAGCAGATGTAATTTGTTCGGAACAACCATAGGGATAACTAACAAGATATTTCAGTCTTTTCCCAAAATCAATCGGTGGAATTCCCGAAATCTCGACAAATCCTTCATTTGTTCCGGATATTCCAACAGGAGTGTAATCGGCAGTCCAGATTTTTCCCGGATGGATCACTGCATCAATATATTCCACAACAGGAGGATTCGGGTTCCGCACATCAAGCTCTATATCATATTTTGCTTTCTCATTGCCACTTGTTGCAAGTAATGTTACTTTCCCCACTCCTGTTTTTTCCAATACTTCCAGGTCAAAGTTGATAACCTTATCTCCTGTTTGATTAAATTTCAAAGTCTGAACAACATCACCAGATACTCTGAACAGTTCATTTGCCTCAACCTTAACCTTAACATTTTTTACTTTTTTGTCCATAGCAAAAACCGTTACCGGAAGCTTTACAGATTCTCCGGGGCTTAATACACGTGGTAAGGTCGCCAGGATCATCAATGGATTTTTAACCGGAGTTGTTTTTTCTGCAATACCGTAAGCGCCATCATTTCCGGCAATGACCATAGTTCTTACCGATCCTACGTAACGCGGCATTATTAGTGTATGTGACTTTGTTCCACCGCTCATTTCAAATGGTCCGAGAAACATGACTACAGGTTTGAACCGATTGGCTTTTTGTTCGCTCTTTCCCAGTTCTTCTTCATCACCTCCGATGGCAAATAGTTTTTCGAGCTTGCCTCCATAAGCACCCAACACCATATCGTAAATATCCCATGTTTTAACACCCAATGCTTCCTTGGCATAAAATACTGACCACGGATCAGGTGTTCTAAACCTTGTCAGATCGAGCAAGCCATCGTCAACAACAGCAATGGTATATGTCATTGCCTTGTTGTTTTGTTCAGAGACCCTGATTGTAAATTCTTTTTCAGGAGCCAGTTCATCCGGCATATTAATAACGGGATGAAGTTTCGTTGCCGGATCTTCCACAAATACCGTAATAACCCCATACAGCCTGATCGGTAAATCATTTGCAGTCTGGGCATGAGGCTGAATATAGGTAACATAAACATATACATTCGGGCACATATCTTCTGTTACTTTGAATTCAAATTGTGTTTCGGTTTGACCGCTTTGAGGAACGACCCAGTAAGCATCAACTATTTTCGAGCCATTTTCGATACTTACCAGTGCCCTTCCTTTGCCACTTGTCGGGAAAGTAATAGTTGCATGCTCGCCTACATTGTATTTTTCTTTATCGGATGAAAAAGCCAGCACAGCAGCGCCACCATGTTGCTTTCTCTTGGACCTGCCGACCCATTCAGGCCAATCGGCATAGAATTTCACTCCTGTGGCATGACCGCCGGTCTTATCTTCAACCCTGATAAGATACCTCCCCCAGTCGGGATATTCTACTTTAAATGTAAAATTGCCTTTCCCGTTTTTGGTCGATATAGTTTTGGTCATAAGCAAATCTTTATAATTACGACCTAGATAATTACCAAGATTTTCATTGGAAACATCCCACCACCATCTCCATCTTAATTTATACATCGTTACTTTAAGGTTGGAAACAGAAACAGGATTGCCATTCTTATCAACCGTTACCACCTCCGCTCTGTAAACAGAATCCGTAACAAGTGTACCGTAATTATCACCTTTTTGTATCTTTAATCCAATAAAAAATTCATAAGGTGCATAAGGTAAAGAGAAAAAATCGGTACTGAATTCGCCGCTTTCTTCAAAAGCCCTTACCATAAAATTGGCTTTGAGCATTCCAGGAGCGTTCTTGTGGGTTCCTAAATCAGCTTTTACTTTAGCTTCTCCGAGGTCGTTGATCCTTCCGTCAAAAATTACTTTTTCATCCGAATAAAAAATCCTGGCAGGATCAACAAAAGTATAATCTTTATATCCCTTGAACATAGTCCTGATAGTATTTAGCGTAACGGTAACGTTTGCCTTGAGGTTTCTTGCAATGGCGCCGTGTAACCACCTGACTTTAAGATTGCCCTCCATATCCTTATCAGCAACCGATAACACATCTACACCAAAGTCGAGATTTATTTTCAAACGGTTTGGTTTTACGGTTTCTACTCTGATCCTTTTGTTGAATTCAGCGCCACCTACTTTCACTTTTGCATTCCATATTCCGGTTGGAGCATCAGATTCGGTTTTTGTTGTAAAATTGTAAAACCCATTCATTCCTTTCAGTTTTACCAATCTGCTAACCGACTGTCCGCTTGGATTGATCAATTCAAATGAAACCGGATGTCCGGGAGGTAAGAGATTGTTTTTATCTTCTAAAATGAATGTGAGGAACAAGGTATCGCCGGGTCTCCAGACACCTCTTTCACCGTAAATAAATCCTTTTATACCTTTCCTGATCATTTTACCGCTTACATTAAACATACTGGTAGAAAGCGATGAACCATCATCCAGCCGCAGGTATCCCCTTTCTGCACCTCTTTTAGCAACTAACAGAAAAGGTTTGTTTTGAAGATCAATTTCAGCCATACCTTCTACATTCGTACTTACCACACCTGCTAATTGCTGCTGAAAGTTATATAACTCCAATGTTACATTACTTACAGGATTAGTGGTTCTAAGATCTGTTACAGCAACCTTCAACAGGTTATCACTTCCCCCTTTAGCTATAATTCCAAGGTTAGAAGCTAAAATATTCCTGCATACCCAGCGGTTGGAATTAAAATACGAAACATGACAGGGATTATCGCGCTCACGCCAGTTATAACCATCCGGATAATAGTAATACCAGTAATAACCCGGGCTATCCCAGTAGCGCCCCTCCCTTTCATTCATTAACTGATTATTACTTTCTTCGAATTTATTAAGGTCTTCTTCGTCTGTTTCTTGTCCCGGGCAGTTGTAAAGTGAATACTCTTTTTTAAAGGAAAGTTCTACCTGATAAATAGCGCCGGGTTCTTTTTCGATTAAATCAGTCAAATCAATCGAAAATGCATTCCACTTGCCTAAGTCAAGAGGAGAATCGGTAACCAATGGAACCTTTTTTCTTAAAACAGGCCTGCCAACTTTTTTAATATTATAATTTCCGTCAAGTTTATTTTCCTGCAGAAACTGCGCAATATTGTTCTCAAATATCTTAATAATTCTCAAATCAACAGCCTTCAGATTAACAGCCTCAAAAGGAAAAATCAATCCTTCGGAACCCGGAAGGATAGTTCCCTGTCCGATCAGCCTTACGCCCGGTTTAATTTTTTCAAAAGAAACCTCCATGAACCAGGGTTCTTTCATTTTATAACCGGAAACATTTTTTATGCTTGTCTCCACAAACACTGTTTTCCTGCCGGATATCCTTTGGGTAGTATAAGCCTTCACAATATTATTTTCAATATCAAATTTCAGTTCCCCTCTCTTTTCAAATCGTATAATGCCATCCAGATTTTGATTTTCGAGAAGAGGGTCGGAAAACTGTATCACAAGATGCTGCAGTGGCTGCTGTACAACATTTACACTCATCACTTTAAAATCACTGAGTGCCGGTATCCCGGTCGTATCTGACCCTTTGATATTAATATCCAGAACATTGCCATCCCACAAAAGGATAAATTCACTCGTAATATCTTTTCGTTCAATACTATCAACTACAAACGGAAATTTCTTTGTCATCCCTTCAAAATTCCAGGTTACCGGCAATTCTTTGCCATCCTGTACAGCCGTTAAAAGTTTCTGAACATTATCTTCGCTCATTATATCGGCAGTTGAAACATAGCCTGTCAGCCAATTTTTTCTCAAATTTTTGTTGTCATAAGGGCCAAACTCCCCTTTTGTCACATAGAAAGATTGTTCTATTGTCCTGAATTGAAATTCAAATACATCTAAATTATCGGGGACATCAAATAATTTGTACAAATTAAACCGGACATCATAAGTCTTCCCTGATATCAGCCGTTTATCAGGTTTAAATTCAATATAATTCTTGTTAATCAACCGGGTTATCCCTCTAATCTTTGGAGAAAACTCAAACAAATCCGCATCAATCACTTCACCGGGTTCAGCCTCAATGGGAATATCCTTCTGAAACCGGATCTTAATCGAAGTCTCAGTGGAAACAATTCCTGTTGTAAATGCATTGATGTAATTCCCGAATTCCGGGTTGATTTCAGGTGGTTTTTTCACTTTATGAGGTCTGCACGAATAAACTAATGCCATTACTGTAATAGCAGCAAAAATTGATAAATTTTTGATCCCTTTCATGATTGTATTTTTTTTTGATGAGAGTAAAGGTGTGCTTTAATTAAACACTAAAAATAGAAAATCTATTGTAGAGATAAAGTATAAAATTTTAATTTAAGGCTAATATAAAATCATTATAAATAAAGAGAACTAAATATTAGCCTATTCCACATAACCGTTTTTTGTTACTTTTGGTCAATCCAATTAAAACAAAGATGATTTTGAACAATCGTCTGACCACTGTCCTGTGCGTTTGCCTTGTGCGAAGTGGTCTGACGAATAAGTGGCAAACAGTTAACGTATTACTAAATTTTAAACAGATGAAGCATTTTGTCAGAATAGTTTTCTCAATTCTTTTTTTCTTATCGTTTTTGAGTGGCAGTTCAAAAGAAGTGAGTAAAAGTAAGGCGAAAATAGTCGCTGAAAATTTTTTCTCAGAGAGAAAAACAATACCTGCTTCGGAGATTGTTTTCGGAGAAGATTTTACAATAACACAAAATAGTTTTCCGGTTTTTTATGTATTTAATATTAATGATGGTTTTATAATTATTTCAGCCGATGATGCTGTTTATCCTGTACTTGGATATTCTTTTGAAGGAAATTATTCAGGGGAGAATTTTTCACCGGCTTATGAAGCATGGATAAAAAGCTATGAAGATCAAATAGCTTATGCAATTGAAAATAAACTTTCGGCAACCGAAAAAATTAAATTTATATGGGAGAAATATTTAACCGGGGATTTTATTCCTGCGAAAAGTTTTATAAGTGTCGATCCATTGTTAAGTACCACCTGGGGACAAGGTTGTTATTATAATTCCATGTTTCCGGAGGAAGAAGAAGGTCCTTGCGGACATCTTTACACAGGATGTGTGGCAACAGCTATGGGGCAGATTATGAAGTATTATAATTATCCGGAACATGGTACCGGATCTTACGAATATACTGATCCGAATTACGGCTGGGTATATGCTGATTTTGAAAATACTTATTACAACTGGACTAAAATGGAAAATCATTTAGAAGAAGAAAATCAGGCTGTCGCTGAATTATTATACCATTGTGCTATTAGTATTAATTCACAGTTCTATCCGAATGGGACAGGTGCAATTGATACTTCTGTCAGGTATGCTTTAACCGAATATTTCGGTTATAAGCAAGAAGCTGAGTTTTTATGGCGGGATGAGTACACAGAAGACTGGAAAGCGTTGATGAGAAACGAATTAGACCAAAACATACCTGTGCTTTACGGAGCTGTATGCGAGGATAAGGTTTTATACGGACATACTTTTGTTTGTGATGGTTATCAGGATACTGCATTTTTTCATTTTAACTGGGGATGGGAGGGGCAATACAATGGTTACTATTACTTAGATACTCTTACCGCCGGAGGATATAACTTCGATTTGCTTCATGATGCTGTTGTCGGTATCAAGCCTGATATAAGCGGGATAAACGGATCACACTCAAGAGAGAACATGTTTACGATATATCCAAATCCGGCTTCAGATTATTTGATAGTTGATTTAAAAGATATAAATGCTAAATCTGTTGAAATTATACTATTTGATTTATCAGGTAAACAGGTATTAACGAAGCGGATTTTCAATAATTCAAATAATGATATAAAGTTTAAATTACCAGAATTATCAGGAACTTTTTTATTGCAGGTAAAATACGGCGCAATAAATTATAATCGAAAAGTGGTATTATTGAAATAGGAAATAATCAAACAAACCTGTTTTTGTTTTTATCCCAACTGATATATTGGACTCCCGTATGCTTTGATACGAAATCAAGATACATATCAGCCATTTCAGGGTTTGCTTTCATGTACGTATCGTACACCTTTTTTTTACCTGAGTGACTGTTTATTATACTCAATCCTTGAAGTTTTCTCTTTGTCATAATATTAAATGATTTTTAATTCTAAGACAGGGATTTATTGTTTTGGTTGCTTGTGATTTGTATTTTTTTTTCAAAGTGTAATTTCAAATTTTATTTTTATTCATCTTCAAAGTATTCAAACGCATCAATAATATCAAGATAAACACCATCAAAACCGGCATCAATGATTTTTTTTAAATAACTGTTATCATTGCCATAAATAATATTTTGCCAGTTGGAGTTCCAGTATTTTACTTTGTAGTTACCTTCCCAGTCGGGGTTTTCACCGGCGAGCCAGTCAGGTGGGTGAGTAAGCCAGTTATTCTCCCAGTAATACCTGTAATCTTCTGCTTCTCCAATGCTCATGTATGAGATCACAAGTCTTTTACTTCCGTTTGCTTTATCTTTTAATTGTTGAATTTCTTTGGGAGTAAACTCATCCTCATTGAAAAAACAATCCAAAATCAGCAGGTCATAATCAGTTGCTTTAATAACATCGATAAAATCTTGTTTTGTCTGATAAGAGGATGGATTGATCAGGTAGAGAAAATTTTTTATTTCAGATAATTCATTTATGGTTTCGGTATTTACATTATAAGGATGTGAGGGATAATCAGGGATATTGTCAAGTTCTCTGTGGTCGGCTGCAAAAGAAGCATAGCCTTTGATATTATTTTTGTTATACGACTCATCTATATTGGAATGTGTGCTGCAATAATCAGTAATAAGTATGGCAGTTCCATTATCTTTTGCCAAATCGAGGAAATACATTAAGTAAGTGCAAGTTTCAGAAGGCGTTGGCTCATCATCATTATTGTATCCAAAAAATAAGTCTTCCTGACCAATGCCGTCAATGGCATCAAGGTAAGCAATATAAGGTTCCCCAATAAAATCGCCGGTAACAGTAACGAGTTCGACCCCGTTTTGAGGGATAATTAAAAATCCGGGATTTATGTTTTTAGCATAGGCACTGATCCCCCGAACAAAGTTTCTCATTTCCTGTTTGTAATTAACTTCAGGCAGTTCTGGAGTATCTTTTTCTTTTTCTTTACAACTAAACAATGTGGGGAAGAGAAAAAAAAAGCTTAAAATAATTGAGAGTAATCTATTCATTTGCATAAAATAATTTTCAACAAAACGACAAGTAATGATTATTATTTTAAAAATCAAGGAGACAAGGAGACTCTTCCATCCCGACCCAAAAGCTTTCGGGTTTAGGATGCGAACTCCAGAAGGTCTTTACCAAATTTAAAATCTTAAATCTAAAATTTAAAATCTTAAATAATATTATCTTTTATCTTTGCACCTTAAAAATAGTCATTGGTCAATAATAAACAGTCAATCAAAAAATGGAATTAAGCGAACAGGAAATCATCCGGAGGCAGTCGTTAGACGAATTAAAGAAATTAGGGATCGATCCATATCCTGCTGATATTTACGAAGTGAATGTTACTGCAGAGGAAATCCATAAAAATTTCCCTGCGGATAATTCACTTTATCAGGATGTATGTTTAGCCGGACGCATCATGCAACGGAGAATAATGGGTGCAGCATCTTTTACAGAAATTCAGGATGCAACCGGAAGGATACAATTATATTTCAAACGCGATGAGATTTGTCCGGGAGAAGATAAAACCATGTATAATATCGTTTTTAAGCGCCATCTCGACATTGGTGATATTATAGGTATAAAAGGGTATGTTTTTATCACTCAAATGGGAGAGATCACTATTCATGTGAAAGAATATAAGTTGTTGAGTAAATCGCTGAAAGTACTTCCTGTTGTAAAAGAAAAAGAAGACAAGGTTTGGGATGCCTTTACCGATCCCGAACAGCGCTATCGTCAGCGGTATCTTGATTTGATTGTAAATCCTAAAATTAAAGATGTTTTTGTTCAAAGGAGCCGGTTGATCAATTCAATGCGATCTTTTCTTAACGGCAAGGGATACCTTGAAGTTGAAACTCCGGTATTACAACCTCTGTATGGAGGAGCGGCTGCCCGTCCTTTTAAGACTTTTCACAATACATTAGATATGACGCTTTACCTGCGTATTGCTGATGAGCTTTACCTGAAAAGACTGATAGTGGGAGGATATGATGGTGTTTATGAATTTGCAAAGGACTTCAGGAATGAAGGGATGGATCGTTACCATAATCCTGAATTTACACAGATGGAACTTTATGTAGCTTATAAAGACTATAAATGGATGATGGACCTTATGGAAGAGATGGTGGAAAAAATTGCTTTGGATATGCACGGAACCACAAAAGTAAAAGTTAGTGATAGGGAAATTGATTTTAAACGTCCCTGGAAAAGACTTACCATGTACGAGGCAATTAAAGAATATACAGGGATTGATATTTCAGGGATGAATGAAGAGGAGATTATTAAAGTTGCAAATAAAGTCGGAGTTGAAACAGACCCTTCAATGGGAAAAGGAAAGCTGATTGATGAGATTTTTGGTGAGACCGTAGAAGCTAATTTAATACAACCCACTTTTATTACAGATTATCCAATTGAGATGTCGCCGCTTGCTAAAAAGCATAAAAGCAAAAAAGGTTTAGCTGAGCGCTTTGAAGCGATATGTAATGGAAAGGAGATATGCAATGCTTTCACTGAACTTAATGATCCGATAGACCAGCGTAAACGCTTTGAGGCTCAACTTGAACTTGGCAAAAGAGGAGATGAGGAATCCATGGTTTTAGATGAAGACTTTCTAAGGGCTTTGGAATACGGCATGCCACCGACTGCAGGATTGGGCATCGGAATTGACCGCCTTGCTATGGTCATGACCGACCAGCCTTCTATACAGGATGTTATATTCTTTCCCCAAATGCGACCGGAAAAAAAACCGCAGGTATCAACCGATGAAGATTTTATCGAACTGGGAATTCCAAAGGACTGGATTCCGCTAATCAGGAAAGCCGGCTTTATAACCATTGCTGAACTTAAACAAGCAAACCCGAATAAACTTTTCAATGACTTAAACGGGTTGAGGAAAAAGATGAAACTAAACATTCCTGCTTTGAAGATTGAGGAGGTGAAGGGGTGGATGGAGAAGTAATTCTTTATTCAGTAATTTAATATTCAGTAACTAATCAGTGATTTAATTGAATTTCGTTATATCGTTGAAAAATCAGAAAATAAATATTATTTGTATATATTCCTACCCCTACACCCCTTCCATCCTACGGACTCCTTTCAGTCGAAAGGGGATAATTGGTATTTATTTTCTGATTTTTCATTGACACACTGATCAGTTACGATATTTGTTTATTGGAATTTACTTTTCATCCGGAAACTTCTCCGGCTTCCCAAAATCAGGATTATTAATAAACGTTGTATCAGTAAGCGAGAGTATAAAAGCCTTCACGTCTTCCTTTTCGCCTGGTGTTAATTGCGTTCCTCCATTGGCAATATGATGCATAAGCGGGTCGATATAGAGTGTCCACACAAGATTATGACTGTAAAAATTGATGACTTCATCTAAAGTGTTAAACCTGCCATCGTGCATGTAAGGAGCTGTAAATATAATATTTCGTAAAGTAGTGGCTTTATAAGCTCCATGGTCCATAGGGTCGCCCGTAATGGAATAACGGTCTTTAGGATCATCAAAAATACTGTCTTTTCCATTATTATAAAACAGGTTGGTAGTAAATAAGGGATTTCCCGAACCGCCGTGGCAGTGAAAGCAATCAGCACCTTCCTCAGTTGTGAACAATACAAATCCATGCAGTTCCGATTGACTTAATTGCACCTCGCCGCGCATATATCTGTCAAACTTTGAATCGGTTGAAGTTAACGTCCTGATAAACTGGGCAATTGCACGTGCCATGTTTTTAACCGTAACCGTTTCCGAACCAAAGGCTTTTTTAAATAATTCAGGATAACCCGGTATATTTTGAATTACTTCTTTTGCAAGATTGGTATCGCTGTTCATTTCATGTTCGGCAATAATACCCATCCAAACAAGGTCTTCGATGTTTCTGTACTGAGGTAATGGATTATCAGAGCAAATCATACCATTCCATAAATAACCCGAACTATTCCAAACCAGGTTAATAAGAGGTAACATAACATGATGAGTTGGCTTACCTGTTATGCCGTGGGTAAAACCTCCGATATATTCGGGATGGTCAATTCCACATTCAAAGGATTTTGCCTGAATATGGCAGGTTGCACAACTCATCAGTGAATCGGCGTGTGTCCTTCCCGACATTCTTCCGTCGTAAAATAAATATCTTCCCAATTCAATTCCTTCAACAGTCATCGGATTATCATCAGGTATGTTTAAATCGGTAGGGAAACCCGGTGGTATTTCAATTTCATAAGGCGTGGTCTGATATACCGGTTTCGGTTCCGGCTCATCAGGAGTCTGGCAAGCCGAAACGAGAAGAATAAATAAGAATACTATGCCGTTAGACAAATTGTTTTTCATTATAACCTAATAAATTCAGCTTTCCACAATGAAGTAAGAGTATCAGTTTTTCTTGTGTATTCAATTGAAATAATGCTGTCATTAATTGTTCCTGTTCCTTGTAAAGTTATTGCTGAAAGAGAATCATCTATTATCTGAAAAGGAACCACAATAATTGAATCACTTACATCGGCATAAACTTCTTGACCGAAATTACAAACAAAATCAGGAAATAGTATGCGGTAATTAACAGTAGAATCAGCACCAACAACTATTTCATATTGACAGGTGTTATTATCAGGATATACCTGGCTTTCAGTTACTGAGTAGTTGCCCATATAAACCCATCCCAGATTGATAACTCTAACAATTCTAACGGCAGGTTCAGCATCATTCCCGGCTTCGTCAACCACTTTATAAGTTACCGTATATGTTCCGAGCTTATTTTCATCAACAGTGTTTTCAATGTATATCTCCGAGCTGATATTTCCTTCAGTTTCATCTTGTGCAGTTGCTCCTTTATCCACATAAGGCTCGTTAAGTATATGATTCAACGTGTCGGGCGGATTCATCGTAATAACAGGAGGAACATCATCATCTTCCTTACAGGAATATGCTATTAACAAGCTGCCGATTATCAAAATTAATAAGTTTTTTTTCATTATATAAAATTTAGAACCAAGAACCAAGACAAAAGAACCAAGACAAAAGAATCAAGACAAAAGAACCAAGCGACACAAAGTTAACCCGTCTGCGAATCGAGACACAAAAGGTTTTAAGATAGATAAAAATCTATTCGTGTTAATTCGTGTAATTTGTGTCAAGAATCAATCACGAACCCTGTCCCGTAACTATCGAAAAAACATTATACCCGTTTTCTTTTACTATTTGCATGGCATCCTGGTTTTGCATAATATATCCTTTCCAAATATCATGATCGTATATATACGGGTCTTTAAACCAATTTTCTACGTTCATTATTATTTCAATCTCCTTAGTTTGCCCGGTTAAAATTGTAAACCCTGAGTTCGGTAACGACACTCTGAAATTGTTATGGGTAAAACCGGTAATAGAATCGGGATAGCTGTAATAAATTTGTCCGATACCAAGGTGAAAATCGAAAGGTGTGTTTTGCGTTGACTGACCAGCCTCTAACCATTTTCCGTTTAGTTTCATATAATGAAAACCACCTCCCAGGAATTCGGGCCAAAACATATCCCGTTCCGGCGGATTAACAAACATAAACGAAATGTTTTTCTCTTCGGAAAAACCATAAGTAAAAGAGACAGAATTATATACACCTTCCGGTATTTTATCATACACTTCCCATGTCCATGTATAGGGAAGGTCGGTGTCAACATAATGGATATCCTTCCAGTCATCAATTAATATTTCATTGCCATTGTTTTTGTAAAGAGTAACATCCGAAATGAAATACTGAATCTCGTTGACGAGATATGGGTTTCCCGCTTCATTCACGTAGATTATGGTATCAAATTGAATAGGTTCGCCATTAATCAGATGAGTGAATGATAGTACAATCTTTCCGTTTTTTTCCGGCTCAGGCGCCGGGTCATTTTTATCGCCACAGCCAACGATAAATCCGGAAATAAAAACAAATAATATTATTAACAGTTTAAAGTTCAATATTTAATATTTAATGTTATAAATCCAAAATCATTCTTTATATGCACAGACCCTTCCAGGTTATCTGCCCAAAAATTCCATTACTATAAACTCTGGAAGGTCTTTTCCAAATCAAAAATAACCCCCTTTATGTTTCCCCCAGGGGAAAATAGTCAATAAGGAATCGTTCCCGATATAGTAACATATTTTCCCGGTTCATTATTGCTTGAGCCTTCTTTATAAGTTTTACCATCCATCAGAATCTGCACCTTTACAGAAGATGTTGAATCCACATATCTAATTGAAATATAAACAATATCACCCTTTTCACCCTCAAAAGAATATTGCCAAACATCTTCTCCGCTTTGAAAATCAAACATTTCTGTTTTTAAGTTTTTTTCAACATCCCTATATGTTATTTCCGTTTCCGAATATGCATTACTGACCTTGTACCGTACTTTAACTATGGCACTTTCCTTTTCACAGGCAAAAATTATCAATAGAATAATAGGTATATAAATTAATTTTCTCATATTTTAAAAAACAGGTTTAAATAAAAAATTCTGCCGGGTTCATATAAATTCGTATTCGTTCCTATTATGTTCCTGTTAAGGTGTTCGTAATAAGCCTTATCGAAAATATTATCAACACCTCCGGTAATGCTGAAATATTTGTTAAAATAAAAATTAAAAGAGAAACCTGCAACAACAAAGCCCGGCGAGGTTGGTTCGTAAGAAGCCTCAGATACATGGTTTTGAGCAGCAGCCATTCTTATTTTTGCCTTAGGTATAAACCTGCCGTTAAAGAATCTGTAACGTATAATTATGGATGACTCAAACGGAGGTATTTCGGTGAGGGCATCATTTTTTATTTCAATAACATCAATAGCATCACCATGTTCGTCTAATATATACTTTTTAACATTATTTATTGTGCCGTAAGTATAGGAACCAAATATCTTTGCTCCGAATTTATATTGTGAGGGAGTTGCGTATGACAGCTCAAATCCCCTGAGCCGCGCATTACCTGCATTGTAGAATTGTTTAACTCCGAGAACGTCTTTTGATAAAGGTTTCTGTACTGATGGCGGAAGCCTTTCCCCGGTAATATAATTGTTAATTAGCGAATAAAACCCGTTTATCTGTAACAAACCAGTTTTTTCATTAATATATTTTAATGTAATGTCAGCCTGGTTATTGGCTTCGGGTTTTAACCTGGGGTCGCCTAAATAATCAAACTTATCATAGCCGATTGGTAACAGGATGATAAATCTTTCTATCATGTCAGGGCTTCTGACTCCCCTGCCAAATGTAAGAGAAAGAGATAATTTATTGTTGAAATGTTTTGTTGCGCCCAAGCTAAAGCTGAAGTTAATATAATCAGATTTAATAGAATCAGTTCCGTATTGATAGATTTCAGCTTGGGAAGGATCGATGATCACGATCTTATCAGACCTGGCATTATTGAAATCAACCCTAACAGCGCCGATGAATTCAAAGGAATTTAGATCATAGATGTATTCGGCAAATAATCCGAGATTTGTTATCAGAGCATTATTCCAAATTTTTTCTTTTTTTACGGGTAATCCCGGTTGCAGAATCATTGATTTTACTCTTTCGCCATCTTTACTGATATTTTCATAATCAATACCGGCGAATAACTTATTTTTCCCAATATTCAAACCGGCTTCAGCTCTGAATCCCCTGTTGATTGCTTCTATTGTTGAGACAGCGACCACAGTATCAGAAAACGGCCTGTTTTTATTGTCCATTTCGTGGTTTACATCCGACTTATAGAGTTTAACAGTTATGGAATTAAATACTTCAGATAATTCAGCAACCATATAATCTATTGACATCAACCTGGTATCATCTTTTCGTTCGTCCATAGGCAACGCAGGAAACATAACGTCTCTTCCCTTCGATTCTTCCAGGTATAAAATAATAGAGTGGTTTTTATAAGGACAGAACCCAAGTTGTCCGCGATAATTATATTTCCTGAACTCGGATTTTACTTCATTACCATTACCATCCTTGTAATTACCATAATCCTTTTGACCTCCGGAGATGTTAAAGAAAACGTATTTATTGCCACCGAAAACACGCATTTGTCCTTTATTTCCATTCCGGTTACTTTCAAAACCTTTCAGTGCGTTGATATGAACGTTAAAAGTGTCGGATTTTTCCGGCATCGTAGTTTTCAGGTTAATAACACCTCCTAACGAGGGTCCGTATCGCAAAGCGTAAGGACCTTTAAATACCTCGATTGATTCAATATCTTCTATTTGTATATGTGAAGTTGCAGGATCCATGCGGTTCGGACAGCCGCCTTCTATTTTTAACCCGTTATCAATCTGAACGTTCAACTGGCTGAACTTGAAACCGCGAATCACCGGATCAAT
>Ga0255365_10088_pt1 | contig 20931 bp, 20 predicted proteins | sample ANMaggSeSYBR01J3_FD_182089 | JGI IMG/M metagenome (GOLD analysis project Ga0255365, IMG submission 182089) | Sediment cell enrichment communities from methane seep in Santa Monica Basin, California, United Staets - ANME aggregate JGI... | ecosystem: Environmental > Aquatic > Marine > Cold seeps >... | reverse complement strand
ACACAGATCATCCTCTGAAAAATACGTATGAAATGGCAAGGAAAGGGTATGCTATAAAGGGGCAGTTCCTCCATTTGATGAAAGGTCTTCTTTTTCAGTTACAAATAAGGGATCTCGCATTCGACCTTACGTATGGATTGCCTGACCCTGCTGACACGGGAATGTTGTGCGGTTATCTACATACACTGGCTTCCATAGTTCGGGGAAGGGCCCGACGTTTCAGTTATTCTTTATATCCGGTGTTCATGGAAGAGGCGTTCGATGTGCACCTGTCAGGTTCGATCCGTTTCAGGATCGGTTCTTTTATTCCTCCGCTTTTGATGTTCATATTCAATGTAAAGGTGCTGAAGACCGGCTGGTGGTTTGCGAAAAACAGATATTCTTCCAGTTAACTTTCCGGGGCTTAACACCCTCATTTTTCAATAGTGTTAGTATTTAATAATATGAACACAGATAACCGACATGATCAAAATAAGGTCTCCATCCAGATTGCATCTATCATTGATAGATCTGAATGCAGAGATCGGCAGAATAGATGGCGGTATAGGGATAACCCTTGACCATCCCAATATTGTGCTTTCTGCTGAAAAGGCGGATGGGGTCGAAGTGACGGGTAACTCCAGTTTTGCAGATCGTATGGTCGAAGCGGCAAAGGCTGTTCTTCCCGAGGGCGAGGGTGTCCTCATACATGTCGAAGAAGATATGCCTGCCCACGTGGGTCTTGGTTCCGGGACACAGTCTGCGTTGAGTGCGGCAGCGGCAGTGAACGAGCTCTATGGTCTCGGGCTGACTGTAAGGGAACTTGCTATTGCAGTTGGCAGGGGCGGTACTTCTGGTATTGGAGTTGCATCTTTTGAGAACGGTGGTTTTCTTGTGGATGTCGGGCATAAGTTCAGTGAGAAAGGTTCTTTCTCTCCTTCCTCTGCCAGCATAGCAGCACCTGCTCCTGTCGTTTTCAGGCATGATCTTCCGGATTGGGATATTATTCTCGCAATTCCTGATTCTGTTGGTGCACATGATTCGCAAGAGGTCGATATTTTCAAAAAGGAATGTCCGATACCTTTGAGCGAAGTACAGGAAGTCTGTCATGTGGTGCTGATGCAGATGTTGCCTGCTATACTCGAAGGCGATATCGAGAACTTCGGCTTTGCCGTGGATCATTTGCAGAATGTTGGTTTCAAGAAGCGTGAAGTTGCTTTGCAATCCTGGCAAGTAAGGGACCTTATGGAACTTATGCAGGACCTTGGTACATGCGGGGCAGGGATGAGCTCCTTTGGTCCTGCGGTATTTGGATTTATTGATAACAGAAATATGGCTGAACAAATAAGGGATGAAGTGCAACATTTCCTTGATGAGACAGGGGGCGGCACCGTTGTCCTTACTAAAGCGAACAATTCCGGTGCAATGATATGGAAGGATTGATTTGAAGATCATTACTTGGTATGGTATACTGACCATCGGTGACGATGGTGTTACTGAATGTGAACCTTTCAACAAAGATGTTGATGAGCTTGCGGAACTTCTGCTCCAGAAGGACGTTGTCGCATATTTTCCCGGCAGTGGTTTCGATATACGTACAGTGGCCATTGAATGTGGGTTCGTGGAAAACGATGAGGAATACAATTCTCTGTTAAGGGATGTGTCAATTCGTGCTGCGAAGTTACAGATATCGAGGACGAATACTCCGGATATGCAAATAATTCAGGCGGTAGAGGCGCTGGATGATATCGATGATGTTGTCAACGTGCTTTCCGAACGTCTGTCCGAATGGTATGGTCTGCATTTTCCGGAATTGGGTCTAAGTTCTGAATCGCTTGTACGTTTTGTTAGCGAGTTCGGTTCACGCAACAACGTTCCTGCTGAGCACCCTATGTTCGAAAAGGCGACCTCTTCTATGGGTTCTGAACTCCCTTCTGCTGATGAGGAACTTATAAAGGGCTTTGCTTCCAATGCTTGTGATCTTTATGACAGTCGGCACAACATTGAAGCGAGTATAGTAAGGAACATGGAAAAAATGGCACCGAACGTTACATTGATCACAGGTTCTCTTATTGGTGCCCGGCTTATCAGCATGACCGGTGGCCTCGCAAGGCTTTCTCAATTGCCCTCGAGCACAGTTCAGGTCATGGGTGCCAATAGGGCACTTTTCAAACATCTTCGTGGGCGAGCACCGTCTCCAAAGCACGGTATAATATTCAATAATCCTCTGGTCAAGAACTCCCCCTGGTGGCAGAGGGGTAAGATCGCACGTGCGTTGGCTGCAAAGATAAGTCTGGCAGCACGCATGGATGTTTATTCCGGTGAATTGCATCCTGAGATAAAGGTTAACCTTGAGAAAAAGGTAAATTCCATAAAAGCTGCAAATCCCAAGCCTCCCATTAAACAAAAACCCGCTGGCAAAGGATACAAGGGTAAAAATAAAGGAGGCGAGAGATAAATGGATGTGAATGAGATATCAGAGGGCATATTCGAGGTTCGAAAAGGTGGTAAGAAGATATTGGCTACAAAGAATGCCAACCCCGGCTCGAACGTCTATGGTGAGAATCTGCTGGAGGAAGAAGGTGAGGAATATCGTGCTTGGGATGCCCGCAGGAGCAAACTCGCGGCAATGGTCCTCAAGAAGATGAAGGTGCCGATAAAAAGTGATTCCCGGGTCCTGTATCTTGGAGCCGCATCAGGCACCACTGTAAGCCACGTTTCAGATATGCTTCCCAATGGTATCGTCTATGCGGTGGAGTTCTCCCCACGTACCATGCGGGAACTGATCCAGCTCTGTGATACAAGGTCCAATATCGTGCCAATACTTGCAGATGCCTCCCGTCCGAAGCTTTATGCTCATATAGTTGAACAGGTTGATGTGATCTTTCAGGATGTTGCTCAGCCTAATCAGGCGCAGATCGCTGCGGTGAATGCGGAGCAGTTCCTTAAGGAAGATGGGCATCTGCTTCTTTCCATTAAGGCCAGAAGTATCGATACTGTGGCGAATCCTTCCAAGGTCTTCAAAGAGGAAGTGAACAAACTGGAAAAGGACTTCGATACCCAATTCAACATTATTAAGAAACACGACCTTGCGCCGTTTCATGAGGACCATTTGGGACTAGTTGCGAAAAAGAAGCTTAAAGAAAACTAAATGTTTTCTCTATATAAGGGGCTGTGAATGTCAGATACTGAGGAAAGACTATCCGGTGGGAAATATTTTGGGGTATGCCCCTCTTTTCACCATTCAAAAGCTTGCAACTGCAAACATTGTCCTTCATATACTGGAGATGGTTATATGTTCTGTGCACGTGGCAATGATCGCCCGCTTCCGGAAAAAAAGGAATGTCTTTGCAGAGAATGTTATGTTTACAAGCAGTTTGGTTTCGAAGGCGATTTCTTTTGCCGGGGTGATGTAAAATGAGCATTCTTTCAAATAATATCACTATGCTGGTGATCTTACTGGTGATTGCATTCATTGCTTTAGGATTTATTGGATATGATAAATTTGTATCAAATAAAAATGGGGTGGATGTGAGCTATACGGATGTATCCGTTCATGAGGCTAAAAATATGCTCGATGAGGGGAATGTTTTCCTTCTGGATGTGCGCACGGAAAGTGAGTTCAATTCAGGCCATCTCGAAGGTGCAGTAAATATCGAAGTCTCGCAATTGGGGTCCCAGCTGGATGAAGTTCCAGCGGACAAGGTCATCCTGGTATATTGTCGTACAGATGTAAGAAGTGTCAGGGCAAGTAAAACACTTGTTAATGCCGGTTATACGGATGTCTACAATATGAAAGGCGGTGTTACGGCCTGGATGTCAGCAGGTTATCCTTACGTGACTTGATCCCTTTTTATTTTTCATTCTTTTCCAGATATCCTTTAGCAAGCTCGATGTTCACGGAAACTACATCTCTGTTGGTCTTTTCAAAGAAATATCCTTCGAATATTTCCGGCAGAGCGTCTGCATCTTCCTGTTTGGTGATCATCATTCCTGCGGGGACATACCTGTTCTCCGGAATGTCCACGCCAAAGGCACCAGATTTGGGTTCAAGCACGGAGCCCTTGCCAACATTTGCATTGAATACCAGTGTCTGCATTGCGAGAAATGCATCATCACAGACTGCAGCCGGGCCGTGTATCTGTGATTGGTGAGCAATTGAAACTCTTTCTCCTACATATACTGAATATGGTCTACCTTTCACCTTCACCTAATTTGCTTTAATTGGATTTCCTTTGATGTCAATGGTCTTCATGCCATGCATGATAACTCCATCCTGAACATTACTGTCATCGCCAATATGGATGGGGCTACCTTCATCGGCCCTTATGGATACAAAAGGAGATACCATTACTCGTTTTCCAATGGTTACATCTCCGATCACAATTGCTTGTGGGTGAATATATGCGGTATCGTCAATGGATGGAGCTTTCATCTCGGGATTCCAGGATGTCAATGGGGTGTGTTCTATATTTTCCGGCATGTTATCTACAGATGAACTTCTTATTTATACAAATTTCGTCAACATCTTTAAAATAATGATGTTATCCTCTTATTTATACTAATTTCGTAAAAAGAAGTTTTAGATATTCTGACAACTGAACGTTCCATTCTAGGAATTTTGCAGCCTTTCTTTCTGGAACTATTATTAATGAATATGTTACCAATACAATTAATCTCAATTTGTGAATGAATTTAGTAATGATCTGATGTGTGTATGTTCTGTTAATGAAAATAGATTTATACTAATCGTGAGTGATAGTACTATAGTTCTCTCAAAAAGTATATACGTTAAAAAACTACTTTATTAAGTTCAAAGCTATTGGATACGCTTATCAGTAGCAGTTGCACAATTTCCATGGATGATGCATATGTTAAAGCGTTTAGGGTCACGTTTGATAAAAGATGGGGTATGAAGGGCGCATGAATAAAGAGACAAGCATTTTAGTCGTAGAGGACGAGAATATTGTGGCGTTGAGTATTAAGAACAAGCTCATTAGCTTGGGGTATTCAGTGCCCAGTACCGCTTCATCCGGGGAGGATGCAATTACTAAAGCAGACCTTTTTTACCCTGATCTTGTGTTGATGGACATCATGCTGAGGGGCGACATGGACGGCATTGAAGCTGCAAATGAGATTCGTATTAAATTCGATATTCCGGTGATATTCCTTACAGCATATACCGATGATAGGACACTTGAGAGAGCTAAGGTCGCAGAACCTTATGGTTACATATCTAAACCGTTCAAAGAACAGGACCTCAAATCCAATATTGAGATCGCCCTCCACAAACATGGAAAAGAGCTCAGGTTAAAGTAAATCCCCAGTTGGTGTTTGATCGCTTTTCGTTTTCCTATTCTATTATATTATCTCTTGTATCTATTTCCGGGATATGTTGTTCTGCAATAAGGTTCTATTAGGGTGTTAATTGTGCTAAAAGCTTTGATATTTGATATGGATGGGGTTCTGGTGGATTCTATGCCTTACCATACCGAAGCTTTGAGTCATGTATTTGCTGATATGGGTTTATCCATGGATGCTCAAGATGTCTATAATATGGAAGGCTCAAAGACAGTGGATATCGTAAGCTATCTGCTGGAAAAGGATGGTGTGGATCTTCTGAACTTTGATTTAGATGGGCTTATACACAGGTACCGGGATGAGTTTGCCAGAATTGTAGAACTGAAGGCTTTTAGTGAGGTCCTCGAGTGTCTTCCAATTTTGAAAGAGCATTTTATGCTTGCGGTGGTTTCCGGAGCTGACCGGAATATAGTGCAAGATATTATCACTGATCTTTATGATGGCATTTTCGATGTTGTCATAAGTGGGGAGGATGTTGAAAATGGTAAGCCTGCCCCTGATCCTTTTCTGAGTGCTGCTGATATTTTCGGGCTGTATGCAAGTGAATGTCTTGTTGTGGAAAATGCAGCAATGGGCGTGGAAGCTGCCAATCGGGCAGGTATGTTCTGTCTGGCTGTTCCGACCTATGTCAGTAAGGAAAGCCTGAAAAATGCAGACCGTTTAGTGGATGACCATCGAATGCTAAGGGATTTCCTTCTTGGACTTGACCATCTGGAAAAGGAAGCTGCTGAGTCTTTACGCCTGAAATTTTATTCAGCTCATAAATGAATCTACACTCATTTTTTTCCTGTATGCCATTCCCTGGAATATTGCTATGGTATTTCCTTCTTCATCCGTAATGTCTACTGTATAGGTTGCTATCTTTGGGTTCTTTGAATTTTCGCGCGCCTGGGCATACAGGGTCCCGGATGTTGTGGAAGTTACGAAGGATATATTAGCATTTATTGCGACTGCAACCGTACCATGAGAATTGGAAGCGGCGGCAAATGCGAAGTCTGCAAGGGTGAATATTGCTCCTCCCTGAACGATTCCCACTCCGTTCAGGTGATGTTCGTGGATGTCCATCTTTGCTTTTGCGTAGCCTTCCGAGACTTCCAGTAGCTCAACATCGATGTATTCGGCGAATTTATCCATTTTGAAGAATTCTTTTATCTTTTCCATTGTATCGCATCCATTCAGTTCTTTGATAGGATGTGCATGTTTTAAGTATTCACTATATCTTACCTTCTCTGAAAGTAGTTTTTAATAAAGCGAACTTGTGACATTTAAGTAAGCATTATTCATAAATGAGAATTGGCTGGTTTTAGCGCGAAGACCCCCTTATTTCCAGTGGAGTTATCTCATTGTGTATATTGTTCGTGTGTGATCGACGGTGACTATGGATAAATAGGCAAATATCCGTAGCTTAAGTGTATATTGAGACAAATAGAAGGTCTTTTAAGTGTCAACATCCTTGATTCTTAAAGGTGCTCTATTCAGATAATTTAGTTTGGTATAAATATATGTACAGTTTTCAATTGGGGGTCATTATAATGGAAAATACCTATTCGAAGTTTTGGGATGCAGACGAATTCATTCTTGTTAGTGATGGGACCAAGCCCGCAATGAAATGGGCGGTAGAGGAACTCAGGAAGAAAGGGAAAACTGTTCACTTTGTGGACCTTTCCAATAGGCCCGAGCTGGATGCGATAAAATCTATCGGTGAAGCTCCGGAAGGTGTGGAAAATGCGGTGATAGGTCTGACAAAGACCGAACCGGCAGATGCCATGAAAGGTCTTTTCGAGAAAGGTGTGGTAAATACCTGGGTTCACTGGAAAACGGATACTCCTGCTGTGAGGGAACTTTGTGCAGATCATCAATGTTACACTGGCAGGTGTCCTATGCTGTATCTTGGGAAGGATCTCAGCATGCATGGTGTTCATAGGATGGTCGCAAAACTGATCGGTAAATATTAAATTTAAGTTCTCATCTACCGCTTGACAATAAATTTTTTATACAAACAATCTAATCACATTTCGTTATGTTCTACTAAACATAACGGCATATTATGTTGATCAGAGGTTATTGTATGGATAAAAAGCGTTCTTTAATGGTCATATCTATCATATTGGTACTGGCTATGGCATTGTTTTTGGTTATGGGGTGGGGTGCTTTTTTAGGATCGTCATCATCTCATACAGATGTGAGTTCTGAGGTCACTGTCTCTGCCGCGGCAAGTTTGACCGAAAGTTTCACTGAGATCGAACGCAAATTTGAAGAGTCGCATCCTGATGTCGATATAATTCTCAATCTGGCGGGTTCAGGTACCCTGCGTATGCAGATAGATGCAGGTGCTCCAATCGATGTTTTTGCTTCAGCTTCCCAGAAGCATATGGACCTCCTTGGGTCCGAGGACATGATATATGCTGACACAAGGCATGATTTCGCTGAGAACTCTCTTGTAATGATAGTTCCCAGGTCAAGTGAGAATACTATAAGGTCCCTTGAAGACCTTGAGGATGTTTCAATTACAAAGATAGCTATTGGAGACCCGGAGATCGCACCTGTGGGCAGATATACGAAAGGTGCACTTGAGGCAGCTTCTTTGTGGGACGATGTTAGTGGAAAGCTCATTTATGCGGAGAGTGTGAAGCAGGTGCTCGTTTATGTTGAGAGCGGTGAAGTTGATGCGGGTTTTGTATATATGACCGATGCGATGGCCTCTGATATGGATAAGATAGACGTTGTTGCACAAATTCCGGTGAGTGCCAGTATAAGCTATCCCATTGCGGTCGTTTCATCTTCAGATGAATTGGAAGCATCCCGGGAATTCATAGATTATGTTATTTCGGATGAAGGAAAAGATATATTCGTAAAATATGGCTTTACTGTAATGGATGATAATTGATGCTTGAAGATGCCTTGATCCCCCTATCTATCACTTTAAAGGTGGCCGTCCTGTCCACCTTTCTTGTTGCGGTGTTCGGTATTCTCATATCCTATGCACTTGCAAGGAGGGATTTCAGGGGGAAATGGCTCGCTGATATTCTGGTGACCCTTCCGCTTGTGCTTCCACCAACGGTTACGGGTTATCTTCTTGTTGTTCTGTTGGGCAAGAACGGTGCAATAGGTAGTTTTCTTTTTGAGACTACGGGTTGGACATTGCTTTTCACATGGCATGCTGCGGTGATCGCGGCCTTTGTTGTTTCCCTTCCTCTGATGGTGAAGACCACAGCTTCTGCTATCAGTGCAGTGGATCGTGAACTGGAGTATGCGGCTTATACCCTTGGGCACAGTGAGCTTGAGACCATGCTCTTTGTGACTCTCCCTCTTGCTAAAAAAGGCATACTTGCAGGCATCGTGTTAAGTTTTGCAAGGGCTGTGGGGGAGTTCGGTGCGACCCTTATGGTTGCGGGGAATATTCCGGGGAAAACGAATACCATGTCGTTGTCCATCTATACGGCGTTCCAGTCAGGCAATGATGCTCTTGCGAACATTCTAGTCATCACTCTGGTCGTTGTTTCATTATTATCCATGGCATTGGCTGCAAGGTTCGTGGACCGTTGGAGCGTGTGAGGTAGTCAAATGGGCGTAAAAGTGAGCTTGTCAAAGAAGTATAGGTCCCGTGGCAGGAAGGGTGGCAGAGATGATGTTTTTTCTCTGGACGTCAGCTTTGAGGTGGGGAATGAACTGGTGGTCCTTTTTGGTCGCTCTGGTTCCGGTAAGACCACGACACTTCGATGTATCGCAGGGCTGGAAACCCCCGAATGCGGAAGTATCGTTGTTAATGGAAAAACGTATTATGATAGCGATTCGGGTGTCGATCTCCAGCCGCAGTACAGGAGGCCGGGGTATGTTTTCCAGAACTATGCCCTCTTCCCGCATATGGATGTGAGGAAGAACATCGTTTATGGTCTTAAGGGCTGGGATACGGCGAAGAAGGAGGAGCGTTTGTTCGAAATGCTTCGTCTGTTGCATATAGAGGGACTGGAAGGACGCTATCCTTCCCAGTTGTCGGGAGGGCAAAAACAGAGGGTTGCCCTTGCCCGTGCCCTTGCACCGAGTCCCGATATCCTGTTGCTGGATGAGCCTTTCTCTGCCCTTGATATGGTGGTCAGGATGCGACTGAGGGAGAGGATCAAAACTATTCAGAAAGAGCTTGGCATTCCTATACTGTTCATCACCCATAGTCCAGAGGAAGCGTTCTCGCTTGCAGACAGGGTTGTGGTCCTTCATGAGGGGCAGGTTCGCCAGTCAGGCAGTCCAAGGGAAGTGTTCTATTCTCCTGTTGATCGGGATGTGGCAGAACTTGTGGGTGTCAGCAATATCTTTGAGGATGGAGATGTGGTCGGGAATTCTCCTGAAGGCTTTGTTCTTGAAGGCAGAGGTATGCAATTTGTCACAAGTTCGGATGTGTCTGGTTCAGATATTGTTTCCTGGGGGGTAAGGCCGGAGAACATACATCTGATGGCCTATGATGAGGGTTTGCTTTCAGATGAATGCAATGTGTTTGCAGGCACTGTTCTTGATGTTACTGATAAGGGCAGCAGCAAGCTGATGGCTGTGGAACTTGATGGTAGTAATGTAGTTCTGTTGTGTGATGTTCCGACAAGGCTTCTGGATGATGCTATGGGGTCACGTGTCATCGTGAATATCGCAGCTCAAGACGTACTGGTCTTTGAATGAAATCAAAAATCTCATAAAAAAAGTAAATAACAGCCCTCAAAAAGGGCTATTAAAGACATCTAACGGACCCGGTGGGAGTTGAACCCACGACCCCCGGGTTAGAAGCCCGGTGCTATATCCTGGCTAAGCCACGGGCCCAAAATTGTTATTCTGGGCGGATGAGATGTGACATGGCTGTTTATGCATAAAAGCCTTTTGTACAGGAGACGATTTGTTGGGCCTAATCTTGGTAATAATACGATTTTTTTGTTCAAGAACAAAACATTTAGTAATTCATATTTAATTATATTTCTTTAACCATATATAGCAATTTACATGACATGGAATAGGGATGGTACTGTTGTCTTAATGGTGGGTAAATTTGGTTTACCCACCGACCTTAAATATCCCCCTCCTTTCCTTTTCTTCTTGCAATGTAAATGGCCGAGATGGAAAATGTAACTATTGTAAACGATGATCCAAATCCAGGTAACTTCACGTTAGCCTTTTCATCGGTGGTTGATCCCTCACCAAAAGCATAGACCTTCCCATCTGCAATAGTAAATACCATCTCATCTGCAACAGCAGGTGACGATCCTCCGAATGGTGAGTTCCATATTAGTTCCCCTGTAAATGCATCCAGAGCACATGTTCCATTCAGTCCGGTGTAATCATCCTCTGTCTCAAAAGCAGTACCTACGAATATCTTCTCGTCTGCAATTGCAACCGAGCAAAGCCAGCCTCCAATTCCATCTTCTGGAGTTGTGTTCCACTTAAGTTCTCCGGTTATTGCATCAAAACAATATGTTTGCAGATCACTGTAACCATAACATCCGCCGGTAACATAGACGTTACCATAGGCAACTGCCGGGGTAGAATCTGTTGGATGGATTTCTTCTTTCCATAAAATGGAACCATTGTTCTTGTTCAGTGCGTAGATCTCGCCTTTACCATAGAAATTGTAGGTGGTCACATAAACAATATCACCATAGATAGTTGGAGAGCTACAGCAATTGTTGATTATTTCGTTCTGGTCCCAGATAAGTTCGCCAGTATTCGCATCAACGCAGTAGACATTTCCACCGTAGGTCTGGCCATAGATCCAGGTTGTAAAATATACCCTTTCATTATCATACGCAGGGGTTGCTTGTGCATTTCCTTCTGTACTAAAATTCCATATTTCTTCTCCGGTAACTTCATCGAAGCAGTAATAGTTACCATCCCACTCACCCTCGAAGAGTTTCCCGTCTGCCACCGTTGTGGCACTGTTGACCGAATCAGGTAATCCACACCACACATTTCCATCATGGTATGCAGGAGATGTGATCGATTTGTATTTGGTGCTTCCATTGCTGTGATTTGCCAGGAACTCTCCTGTATACTGATCTAAGGATTTGACATAGTCTCCGCAGTTCACGTACACTTTATTGTTGGCGACCACGGATGATGATCCTTTTACGGCCCCGATATCTTCACTGGCCCACAACATATTGTTCGTATCCGGGGCATCTGATGGGGAAAATCCGGAATTTCTGGTATCTTTGTGGAACTGTTCCCAACCTTCAGGGATCATTTCCTGAATGCAGTAGAGGTATCCACCATCGGTCCCGAAGTAGATCTTCCCATCGGAAATTGCTGCGCCTTGTAAGATGTATCCATCGTCATCCGTAGGGTCATATTCCCATGCAAGAGTTCCGTCTTCTTCCAGGCAGTAAAGGGATCCATCACTCTCTGCACCTGTAAAGTAAATATAAGTTATTTCGTTCTCCACGGCGAGGACCGGGGAGGATTTCACGCCGGCATCAACGAAATAGGACCATAAAACATCCCCGTTCGAATCATCCAGGCAGGTGAGGTGGCCTGTGTATCCATGTTTCCCCTGTCCTACGTAGACTTTTCCATCATGTACCGCAGGTGTTGATGTGCTGAATCCGTTCTGGGTACACCATCCTTCATCGATGAAATTCCCATTATCGAACCCTATTTTCCATACATAACCTAAAGCTTGTCCTCTTTCTGAGGTTGTATATATGTAGCCATCGTGATATGTAACAGATGAGCGGAACATTCCCGGATCCTCTTTTGAAAACCCAATGTCTTCGGAACCGAGGTCTATCTCATCTGTAAGCTCCCCGGTTTCTTTATCGAGGCTTAACAATTTGCCTTCGTGTGTGGAATATACAAGGAAATCCCCTATGGCAGATGCACCATTCCAGAGGAACCCTGCTGAGTTCCCATTGGCATATTTCCAGAGCAGCTGCCCTGTGTCATCGTAACAATAGTAATATTTTGTATCGATGCCACCCTTTAGGCCATCTCCGATGTATAGTCTGTGATCGAAGTAGGTTATGGGGCACTCAAAATTACTGTCTGTAACATGTTCACTCCACAGTTCTTCCCCGCTGGAAGCATCGAATGCAAAAAGGTCACCGCTGTTGCTGGCAACAAAGAGCTTTCCGTCCCCATAAGCTGGTGTAGATGATTGAAGTGCACTTCCCCCTGAAGTTTTGCTTCTCCATACCAGTTCCCCGTTATGCTTGTTGAATGCCCAGACGGAACCATTCGTTGTGTAGGTGTACACAAGGTCCCCTGCAATTACAGGTGGAACATTGATCCCATTGTCTCCATTAGCAGAAGTGTGTTCGTACCAGATCATTTCCGGTTTAGCCTTCACTGCAGGTCCGGGTTCAAACGCGCTATTTTTCCAATCTGACTGGAACTGCCCCCAATCAGATGCGGTGGCAATGCTAGCCATTGAAGTTAATAAAATGAGACTTAAAAAGATCATGAACAATCGATCTGTTTTTATTTTATACATTTGATATTCATCCTTCCTATACTACTTTTGAAAGATCTGCGCACCCAGTTACTATATTCGAGTCCAATCTGAAGTGTGATCTCCACCTTAATTTAGATAAAAAACAATTCTGAGAAATGTGGGTCCTTTAATAAAAATAAAAAGCAGATGACAGGTGGCCATCTGATGTGTTTTAAGGGTTCTATCATTGTCCTTTTTTCTTTATGCAAAATACCGATAGCAGTAATCCTATCACCATGAAGATGCCTTCAAATCCAGGACTATCTTTAGATGCATCAGCTTGCTCTGTGGTTGCTGCATCCTCTACGGAATCGGTCTCTTCCGGGATCTCCTGCTCAGCCACTTCATTCTCAATTGCGGTCTCTACGACCTGGACCTTTTCACCGGTTATCACAAATGGTGAGAATCCCGGGGTTTCTGCACTGAAATAGAAGTGATCCTGGTCTTCTTTTTCTGTGATCTCCACCGTGTTCAGAGAATTCCATTTATCATCGTGGTACCTGTTCAATTTGATCGAAGACCTGTCGATATTGTTCTCATTAACCCAGGATCTCAGGACCTTAAATTCAACATTTACATTCTCCATGTTCTCAGGTGTTGCAAACCCGACCTTACCAACCCAGATATTCATATTCTGGAAAACCTCTCCTGATATTGGTGTTGCATAAGAGGATGTGGATCTCAATATCTCGATTTTTGCAGCTTTGTATCCTGCATTCATTTTAGGGTCAAATGATACTGACATGATGCAGTTATCCGGTTTGTCGAACTCATAATTGACCCTATTTCCAGTAGTTACGATTTTTTGAAGGCTATCTTCCAACACGATGTTATCTGGTGATTCTCCGGTAGCTCCACTAGACGATCCACTGGATGATCCGGAACTGCTACTACCCGTATCTTCAGTATTTTCAACTGTTTTTTCTTTATTTGTTAACCCGAACAGGTAATTTGAGTCGGTTCCGTAGTATACCCATCCATCAGATATTGACACACCAGCAAGGGAATATGCAGTTTTATCCGAATCTCCGTATGACCACTTCAACTCAGGATCATTATTTTCACCATCGTCTTTTATACAATAGACCTTGCCTTCGGCAGTGTTCGTCGTGAAATATATATACACTTCACCATTTCCAGCATCATCATGGCTGGATATGGCCGGGGATGATTGTACTGCACCATCTGTTGAAAAATCCCATATGCTTCTCAGATCGGATGCTTTCAGACAGGAAAGACCGTTGCTGTTTCCTACATATATCCTTTCTTTGTAAATCACCGGCGTGGATGTACTTATTCCTATGTTTGCTTTGTGTTTGTCCTCTGTATCGAACAGACCTGTACTCGATTCAAATCCAAGAGCATAGCAATATCCTCCTTTGGATGTGAAGTAGATCCTGTTGTCATCGTACATTATAGAGGATCTGATGTTCCCTACATCTATACCGTATACTGAGGATGCATCGATCTCATCAACGGTATCTCCTGTATTCTTGTTGACAGATGTAAGGTTTGAACCATCATCCCCATAGATCAGATACTCTCCTTTTACGGCCGCGCCTGCCCAGTAGTATCCAGTACCGCTGTTAGATGTACGGTTCCAGATATCTTTGCCTTCGTCATCATAGCAATAGTAAGTACCTGCACTAGAAGTTTCACCGGCACCGCCGACAGAACAATCTCCAAAGAATATTTTGTTATTGTCGTATTTAACAGGTGTATTCAATTGAGCATCAGATACCTTTGCGTTCCATTCCTCATTTCCGTTGTCAGCATCGAAAGCATATATGTATCCGTTCATTGTAGGTACAAATATCATGTCATTTCCATATGCTAAATTTGAGACAAGGAATCCGCTGCCACTAGAGGAGCTCTCCCATTCAATTTCACCTGTTTCTTTATGAATTGCAAATACTGTGTTATCGCCGGTTGCCACGTAAACAAGATCATCGACAACAATTGGCGTACAGTCTATACCGTCTGACAACTGTTTTTCCCATGATATAGAATTATCATCCCACGGATTGGAAATTGGCGCTTCATCACCTGTGACTCCTGAATTAGCTTCATCCATCTGGAACTGATACCAGTTGGATGATGCACATGCCATCGATGGTAGGATCAAAATGAGCAGTATTACGCCCGAAAGGAAGGTTATTCTTTTTTTACACTCTTTGTCCATTTAATTACCTCTGTATATTTTTGAACATGTTTGATATTTTTAAAATTTGTGTTGGAAGATGTTTCTCCCGATTCACAACCTTCTTTTCATGATGAACATTGCTGAGAACAATAGTCCGAATACTGCAAATATTCCTTCAAATCCAGGTGTGTCATTCTGAGCTTCTTCTGTCTCGACATTTAATTCAATAGCCGGTTCTTCAGGTTGTGGCTCAGCAGCATTTTCTTCCTCGGATGCTGGGGAATCCTCTACAGCCTCTGGTTCTTCTGGAGTTACTGTCTCTTCTTCAGGGGCAACTTTCACAATTGTGGCCTGGCCTGTACCTCCACCTCTGCTGCCACTACTTCCTTCGCTTGGGGGTGTTACGATCTCATTATCGTTTACCGTTATGTTCAGTATGTATATTTGGTTGGAAACGGTCAGTTCATAGTCAGGTGCTGGACCAAATTCGCTAGTTCCATAGATGAATGATACTCTATCCCCATTGTGTAACTCGTTAGACCCCAGTCCATTTCCTGATATGTCATTGATAAAAACAGACCACGATTTAGAGACCCCTGCTACATAAGGCTCTTCTTCGATTCCACTGAGATTTGTCAGGTAGAAAGAACTGTATTGTTGATCATTAGTTTCAAAATCAAAACCTGCAACTTCTGAGGCTGCGACTAGGGCTCCAAGGTCTGTCAGATTATTCCATTCATAAGTTGCGGACTGGTTTGCTGCCGGTGTATAATCAAAAGTACCGGTTTCAAGTGTGACGTCTCCATCCCATAGTACTTCAGGTGGCGTATTTACCGTTATGTTCAGTATGTATGTTTGGTTGGAAACGGTCAGTTCATAGTCAGGTGCCGGACCAAATTTGCTAGTTCCATAGATGAATGATACTCTATCCCCATTGTGTAACTCGTTAGACCCCAGCCCATTGCCTGATATGTCATTGATAAATACAGACCACGATTTAGAGACACCTGCTACATAAGGCTCTTCTTCGATTCCACTGAGATTTGTCAGGTAGAAAGAACTGTATTGTTGATCATTAGTTTCAAAATCAAAACCTGCAACTTCTGAAGCTCCAACTAGAGCTCCAAGGTCTGTCAGATTATTCCATTCATAAGTTGCGGACTGATTTGCTGCCGGTGTATAATCAAAAGTACCGGTTTCAAGTGTGACCTCTCCATCCCAAATGACTGTAGCTTCTGCTCCTGCCATTGATGGTACCAAAAAGATTGCACTCAAAAGTGCGATCATACCTATTATCCATATTCTTTTTATCATCGTACATTCCACATTTATCTTTTTTTTATAATTAAAAACGTTATCTATATCGACTGTTATAGAAAATCGTGAGCGTGTGGTATGGTCTAATTATATATAATACTCGTCATTTGGAATACACACGTTAGCTTTATGGATAACATTAAAAAATAGGTGTGATCTGAGTATTAGGGTAGTATATGGGTGAAGAATCAGGGAAAGTATTGAGATCCTTTTGTGGAAATGCATGATACTAGGTGTATGGGATTAATTTAAAACCATGTTATCTCTAAAGATTACAAGCGTAAGCACTCTGCATAAACCTTTTATGGGTATATTTCATTACTTGGCATCATGAATGATCATGAGGGATGGAATATGTCAAAGATAACTCCTATTATCCTGCTTATCTCAATCCTATTACTGATGTCGAACGTACAGGCAGCTGCAGGCAATACAGTGGAATACCCGATAACTATCACAGATTCTTCCGGCGCCAGCGTGACGATCAAAAATGAACCTGAAAGGATCGTATCCCTTATGCCAAGCATCACAGAGATCGTTTTCACTGTAGGTGCTGGTGACAAAATCGTTGGTGGGACCGAGGATGATTACTATCCACCGGAAGCTGAGAATCTGACAAAGGTTGGCAGGTACACCACCATCAACTATGAAACGGTCGCAGATCTTGAGCCAGATCTCATCCTGCTCGATGAAGCTAATGGGGAAGATACTATCAAACGCCTTGAAGAGCTCAACATACAGACCGTAATGGTCAATCCAAAAACAATGGATGAGATCATGGAGAGCATACTCCTTGTAGGGACGATCACGAACAATGAAGACAATGCACAGGAAATTGTAGGTGGGATGAGACAAACTATCAGTGATATCACAGATAGTACCAAAGGAATACCTGATGACGAAAGACCAAGGGTCTTGTACATAGTATGGGATGATCCCATCTATTCAGCTGGAAAAGATACATACCCAAGTGATCTGATCACCATGGCCGGAGGACAGAACATAATCGAAGCAAACGGGTGGCCTACCATCAACCTTGAGAACATAGTCAGTGCTGACCCGCAGATAATAATCTGTTCAGGAATGGGAGGATTGTCCTACCTGATCGCGAACAACACAAGGAACAACGATGCTCTTCAAACAGTATCTGCCATTAAGAACGACAGAGTATACCCTATAAAGGATCCGAACACCATCGAACTGTCCGGTCCGAGGATAGTCGAGGGCTTGGAAGTACTCCACTCATATATGGGAGATGACTGGGAGCAGAAGGATTACACTAGTTTGAATGACGCAAGCCAGCCGCAAGTAGATGCAGCAGCTGAAGGTCCTGAGGTGGAGGATCATGCGCAGGATCGCGAAAATGCAACTGCAAAGGCACCTGGGTTCGGAGTATTGCTTGCCATCAGCATGATGGTCCTTGGATATATGGGAATCAGACGATCCTAAAGCATTAGATATACGGGGGAATGGATAACATGCCAAAGTATAGTGGTTCCGTAAGAAGCGTAATTATTGCACTGGCAGTGATCCTGCTGATCGTAGTTGTCAGCAACACCGCAATTGGGACCACCAATATTTCACCGGTACTGACCGCTAAGATCATTTATATGGGCCTGCTTGAATGGGTCAGGGGAACACTATCATGGACCTTATCCCTGATGGGCATCCCTTTTGATGGTTCAGCATTGTTCAACAGCATCTCTCCTGATGTTACATGGACCGACGGTCAGGAAATGATCATTATGGGAATTCGCCTCCCGCGTGTGCTTCTCGCTGCACTCGTTGGAGCAGCACTTGCCACCGCAGGTTGTTCCATGCAGGGTCTTCTGAAGAACCCACTGGCAGACCCTTACATCATAGGAATGTCCTCCGGTGCAGCCCTTGGCGCAGCTATTGGTTTTACACTACTGTTGCCGATACAGCTCATATCTTTTATCTTTGCCACTATAACCATATTTGTAGTATATAACATATCAAAGGTCGGTGGAAAGGTCCCTGTTGACACACTTCTTCTTGCAGGTATAGCTATCAGTTTCTTCTTATCAGCACTAACATCCTTTTTCCTCTTCTTTTCGGAATCGCTTCATCAGATAATTTACTGGATGATGGGGGGATTCTGGAATGCGAGCTGGGATAAGGTAAAGATCACAATGCTCGTAGTGTTTACAGGTATATTATTATCATATAGGCACTCCTGGAACCTGAATGTGATGTTGCTGGGAGAAGAGCAGGCACAATCCCTGGGTGTAAATATTGAAAGTGTGAAAAAGCAAATACTGGTTATCTCTGCATTGATAACAGCTGCAGCAGTATCCGTTAGTGGGATCATAGGATTTGTAGGGCTTATCATCCCTCACATCATGCGCAACATAATAGGACCTGATCACAGAGGTCTCCTGCCTGCCTCGACATTAATGGGAGCGATCTTTTTGGTGCTCTCTGACACGTTTGCAAGGACATTTCCATCCAAGGTACAGGCGCTATTGGAGTCAAGCGACATTATGCTTTTTCAAGTAATACTCGAAAGGATCGGATCCCTGCAAGGAGTGGATCTTCCAGTAGGCATAGTTACCGCCCTTTTTGGTGCTCCTTTCTTTATATATCTTCTAAGAAAAAGGAGGAAAAGCCTCTATGCTTGAAGTAAATAGTGTGATCGTAAGATATGGGAACCGGCAGATACTCAATCAGGTGGACCTCCATGCAGAAAATGGAAAATTTGTAGGGATCATTGGCCCGAACGGCTCAGGAAAGACCACACTGGTAAAGACTATCAACAATATAATAAAACCAAATTCTGGAAGCATAACTATCGATGGACGAAGTCTTGATACGATGAGCAGTGTCGAGATCGCAAAGAACATAGCCATGGTCTCGCAGGTAATATCCATTAACTTCGAGTTTACCGTAGAAGACGTTGTCTTAATGGGTCGTACTCCATACATCAAAGGTGCTGAGACGCATGAGGACATGGAAATTGTGCAGGATGCGATGAAAAAGACAAAAATACTTCATCTGAAGGATAGGTTCGTTACACAACTAAGTGGTGGTGAACTGCAAAAAGTGATCATTGCCCGTGCGCTTGCTCAGGATCCAAAGATACTGATCCTGGATGAGCCAACCTCCCACCTGGACATCACCAATCAGATAGACATACTTAATCTCGTAAAAGAGGCTTCCAGAAAAGGAATGCTTGTCATAGCGGTCATCCATGACCTGAACCTTGCAGCATATTATTGTGACAAGATCTACCTTATCCGGGATGGAGACTTAATATCCAGTGGTACTCCCGAGGAAGTTCTGACGCCATCCAACATAAAGACCACATATAACATTGATGTGGAGGTTATCAACAACCAGATCACGAACTCTCTTTATGTTATACCCCGTCTGGAACCATTGAGCAAACAAGAACCTGTTGTTATTTCAGAGTTGATCTGATGGTCTTCTTAATTGCATGCAAACTGATTTGCCGGCTAAGCAACAGCCCCTAAATTGCTATTCTGGGTGGAGATATGTGACATGGCTGTTTATGCATGAAAGCCTTTTTACAGGGGATGGTTCCGTTGGGGTTGACCACTTATTCGGAAAGTAATTTATATCTACATATCATTTATTAATAATGTCCCTGAATACTTTGATTCTTGGTATCGAAAAATAAAGGTTGAAATAATGAATACAGCAATTCTTATTTTTGGTGTTCTTTTCTTTGCAGCCCTCAGTCTTTATAATTTGATACATTCTTTTAAGCATAAGAAAAGTTATCTTCCCTCTGTTATAGGACTTCTGATGTGCTTGATGACAGTTTTCGTACTTTATGACAAGCTGATCGTAGGCGCATTTTTGTCTGTCATTATACTTTTACTGGTGATATTTTCATCCAGTACCATCTTTGGCATAAGAAAAAGATCTTTCTTAAAAGCAATAGATGGTGTCGATATCACTTCCACCTTCTCGGCAATGCACATACTGGATGTCAGGTTCTGGGCGGTCTATGCATTAAAGAACGGAGTAAAAAAAGCTGCTGTTGGTTATTCTTTGTCCCAGGCCGTTTTTTTGATAGTCATTCTGGCAATTGTTACTTTCGTTTTTCCGTCCCATATGACATTTTATTTCTGGACGCCGTTCATATTTGTAGCATTTGTGATGGGATGGCGTGAGTACAATATAATATTCCGGGAGTTTTGCGAATCCAAAAAGTGATCTTTCCATTATCTCATCTGTCCCCAGAGTTTTGTCTGCTACAAATATTCATATTCTATCTGGGAGTGCAGAGGGTCGTGGGAGGAAACGAACCTTCGCCTCTCTTTTCACCTCTTTTAACGTTAGTTATTTTAAGTATCGTGTTTAATATATGAATATGGATAGAACCCTTAAACTGAAACTTGAGCTGTCTGATGAAGACAAAGAAAGCCTCATGCAGACAGTTGTACTTTTCAATCAGGTATTCAACGAAGTTGCTGAATACGGGTTTGAAAAACGTACACATTCTAAGGTATCTGTCCATAATGCTACTTACAAAGACATTAGAGGACGACATCCTGAACTCCCATCTTCTCTTATTCAGGGTGCAAGGGATGTGGCTTGCGAAGCTCTCAAAGGTGTTAAGCTCAAGAGACTTCCAGAGAGCAGACCATATTCTGCAATCAGGTATAACAAGAGAGTTATC
>Ga0255365_10078_pt1 | contig 20968 bp, 17 predicted proteins | sample ANMaggSeSYBR01J3_FD_182089 | JGI IMG/M metagenome (GOLD analysis project Ga0255365, IMG submission 182089) | Sediment cell enrichment communities from methane seep in Santa Monica Basin, California, United Staets - ANME aggregate JGI... | ecosystem: Environmental > Aquatic > Marine > Cold seeps >... | reverse complement strand
TTCGACCACTCTTCCGGTTAATGCAGGCATGTAATTTTTTAATTCGTATCCCCTGAATTTTCTAAATTCCTGTGGAAAGCTTTTTGTCCAGTTTACAACACCCATTTCCCAACTGTCGGTTTGTAAAAACCTGACGCTGCTCCCTGCCTCCTGTGCGGTTTGAATTAAAGGTTGTATAACTGTGTTACTGAATAATTCAAAAGCCCGGGGCGACAGGTGGTCAATTGATAGCCCGCTCCATCCATCACTGTTGGTAGAAATTTCGGCTCCTGTGCAGGTATAACCATATCTCAATATGGTCCATTCTCCAGAAGGGGCGTTCCAATTTAGCACGCCATCCTTATAATGATCCGTTAAGTCAATTATTCCATTTTTTTGCAAAGGAGTAACAGGTATTGTATCCAAATAACTTTCGTGCAATTCATGCAGGGGGAGAATGCCTTTCCAACCCAGTGATTTATTAAAGGATTTTTTATCCCAATTCGAGATAGCATCATTTTGTATCGGGCTTTCTGAGTTTTTTACAGCCTGAACCATCACATCCCTGTACATTAGTTTCACAGGTGGTTGTGTCAGTTCCAACTGAATTGTCTTTCCCCCGGTTACATTGGTTTCAGAAAATACTATTTTTTTCATAGCGAATTCAGGAGTAATCGTTGGAGCCCCGGGATTCCATCCACTTTGAACATTTACGCTCAGTTCAATACCAATCCGCTGGGCTTCTCTAACCGCATGTTTGTATAATTTCATCCATTCGGGGCTCATAAAAACCGGACCGGCTGTAGTTTTTCTTGCAATCCGGTAAGCCGAACTACCCGCATCGACAACAGATGCCCCTCCATAACCCCTGGCTTTCATTTGCTCCAGATCACGGGTAATCGATTCTTCTGTGGCCATACTATTGAGCCACCACCAGTAACATCTTAATCCTGATTCATTGGGTGTTTTTAAAAATCCAGCCTGCAAATCATTATAATCTATATGAGTGGATGTCTGTATTAAGTATTGATTGGTTTGAGCATTTGTTTCCCAAAACATCCATGTAAGAACCAATAAAAAGGCAGATTCTAAATACCTCATATTTTCCGGAATAATTAATCTTCCAACATCAATTCTATTACCGGGATCTCGACCGGTGGTTTGTTGACCGGCAGTCTCAGGTTGATGTCATTTTCTGAAAGTTCATTCCTGGCCCAATGCCCCCGGGGTGCGGAGATCCTGATTTCTGAAGCATCGTGAAGAAACTGTGCATATTTGATTTTCCCCTTGTATCCTTTCAAAGTGAAATTCTGCAATGGGTAGTCAAGCAGATGAATGTACAAGCGATTGGTTGTTGGATTATAGGTGAGCAGGGAATGATCGGGCACATGGAATGATTCGGGTGCCTCGGTACAGCCATAGATAGAGCGGCTGTTGTATTTCATCCAGTCGCCCATGGAACTCAGGGCACTTTCTGCCCTGTAATCGATGGTTCCCCGTCCTGTGGGTCCCACATTAAGCAGGAGATTTCCGCCCTTGCTTACAGATTCGATCAACAGTACGAGCAATTGCTTGGTATCTTTCCAGGTGTGTTCATCGCGGTAGTATCCCCATGAACCGGAAAAAGTCTGACAGGTTTCCCATGGAATTTTCTTGCCTTCGTAGGTTGGCCATTCCGGTACTTTGAACTGCTCGGGGGTGGTGAAATCCCATCCACCGGCATACTCTTTCAGATCGGCGCGGTCATTGACAAGGATCCCGGGTTGCAACTCCCTTACCATTTTCATAAGCTCGATGGATCCCCAGTCGTCCCGGCCCTTGCCAAACTTTCCCGGGAAGGAGTAGTCGAGCCACAATATGTCAATTTTCCCATAGTTGGTCAGGATTTCACGCACCTGGTTTTTCAGATACTCCCTGTACACACCCATCTCCCGCTCCTTGTTAAGCTCATCATACTCCTCCTGGGTACCGGCACTTTGCGGATGTACCCTGTCGATGGTGTATTCGGGATGATGCCAGTCGATGAGCGAATAATAAAACCCGATTTTCAACCCTTGGGCCCTGAAGGCATCCACCCACTCTTTCAAAGCGTCTTTTCCGTAAGGTGTATTGGTGGCTTTATAATCGGTAAACTTTGAATCAAACAGTGTAAAACCTTCATGGTGTTTTGATGTGATCACCGCATATTTCATTCCTGCATTTTTAGCCATCTTTGCCCATTCCGTTGGGTTGTAGAGATCAGGATTGAAATTGTCAAAATATTGCTGGTATTCACCATCTGGTATCCGTTCACGTTTTTTTACCCATTCATGCCGGCCGGCAAGGGCATACGTTCCCCAGTGGATAAACAAACCGAAACGATCGTGTTGCCACCATTCCAACCGGTCCGCTTTTTCCTCTTCAGTTTCATCCCAGATCTTCTTCTGGGCGAATGAGGATTGACAAATTAAAACTGCTAACAGGATTGAGATTAGTTTTTTCATGATTTCTGTTTTTTAAATTTCAAATCAGATTTTAGTTAAACTTCTAAACCCATCGTCTTGACGATGGTCATGTAAGTTTGACTCCGTCGAGCTCCGCTTCGCTCCGGTTGGCTGCGCCGTTGATTTGTTAAATTTTTTATAAGTCGTTTAGGATATCGATTTCACTAAAACGGAAAGTCACAGGTTGGTTACTTTTCACGATTTTGTGACTTACCTGTACATTCCGAATTTTCAAAGGCACGCGCTAATCTCCTTATATCTAATGATATAGAGATCTCACAATAGAGGGGGCAAAGATTTTAAGAGTCACAACGATAAGCAAAAGTCACAAGGTTGTTACTTCCTTAAATCCCAAAATGACTACCCCCGCTTTATAATTCGCATAATAAATGGAAGAACGTAAAGCGGAACAAGACCGCTCTGATTTCACCCTCTTTAGAGGGTTGTGTTATTAAAGCCGCCTCCTTTGGGGGCGGTGGTTTACTAGATTGAGTTATATAATATTACCCGACCATAGATCCGAAAGGAAGACCTTATATGGTATGATCTTTATAGGCCCATAGACTCTTTCTTCGGGCTCATTACATACTACATATGATTTCCCTGGTGAAAACTCCTTGTGAAAAACAAGGATGGATCTCAGCTCCTTTCTATCCACCCTGGAGGTACCTTTAACCTCAATGGCAACCTCAGCATCTCCCAGAATGAAGTCAACTTCAGCCCCGGCTTTTGTTCTCCAGAATGTGATATCAAAGTCTTTATTGCTGTAAGACCTTTTGGCCATTATTTCCATCAGGATAAAATGTTCAAATGCTTTACCGAAAAGTACTCCTTTCTCTTCATTTATCTCTCTTTTTGTTATAATTCCGGCAACACCTGTATCAAACAGATAGAACTTGGGCGATCTGGTAATAACCTGGCGGTTCTGATGCCGTTTAAATGGTTCGATAAAATATCCCATTAACGTATCGACCAGGATATGATAGTATTCCCTGACGACTTTCGAATTAACTCCGCAATCACGTGAAATATTGCTATAATTCACCAATTCTCCATGCGAGTATGCCATTGCATCAAAAAACCTTGAAAAAACAGGAATATTTCTTACCAGGCCTTCATCGAATACTTCCTCTTTCAAATAATCCCCGGTATATGCCCGCAAAGATCTCTTGTATTGATCCTGAAAATAGTGGTCAGGGATCATTCCTCTATTCAGGACTTTCAGCAGATCCATCTCCTCCAGTTCTTCAGATACCAGAGGATATAGTTCATACCTCCAGGCCCTCCCACCCAACAGGTTTGCACTGCCGCGCTTCAGTTTTCGGGCACTTGATCCGCAAAGGATGAAGCTTATCTTCTTGTTCTCAATCAGCCAGTGCACCTCGTCAAGGATTTGAGGTACCTTTTGCACCTCATCAAGGATTACCGGATGTCTCAATTCCTTTTCTCCTTTTGCCAGTAATTGCTCACGCAATAATGCTGGACGTTTCGAAAACTCAAGAAACAGATCGGTTTTAAGGAAATCGTAAACCAGGCTATGCGGAAATTTCTGTTTCAACAATGTTGATTTTCCGGATTTCCTGGGTCCCCATAAAAATGCAGATTGCCCGGTTGGCAGATCAAGGTCAAGTACCCTGTTAATATAATCCATTATTGCGTTCTAAAGCAAATTAGTTTAACTAATTCGTAAATATATGCAAAAATATCCGTTTATTACATTATGTTTTACTATTGCGTAACCCGTTTCCAGTATATACCTATGGTTCCCAGAATAATCATTTCACCAATCCCAAAGATCCACCACGGGAACCGTTGGGGGATGTAGCTTGTAGCTACCTCCAGCACTTCCGGATTCTTCACCTGGAGCATTCCAGTCACTGAAAAATGTGTGAGCATATGCTGTGAATAATCCAATACAAAACCAAAAATAAGCACAAGGGAGCCGGCAATTAGACCTGTCCACTCCAGGCGGTGCAAGCGGGTCTCCTTTTCCCTATCAGCATAAATAAGTATGACCATGGCCAGCAGGATCATGGTCAGGGAGACCAGCACCGGTGAAAGCACCGGTCCGGTCCAGGTAGTGGGGATCAGGAAGAGCACATCCCAGGTCAGGACCGATTCGGGCCATCCCAGCAATAGTTTCAGGAAAACATAGTAGAAAATATCCCAAATGGCAAAGCTGTAGATGAACCAGGCGAACCCCGTGCTGAAACGTTTTGCGGCTAAGATCCCGATGGTTACCAGCATGACTATGGTTGCCACCTCCCTGAGCAACTCCGTAACTGCCAGACTTACAGGAATGGGGGAGAGGGGGAATGCAAATCCGTCGGGATAGAGGATCTCCCTCATATAGACCACCACCGCACTCTCCAGGAAGCCCATGGCGATGGCAAAGGCCGTGATGGTGATGAGTTTTTTTCGAAGATTCACGCGTAAATTAATAAGGTTATTTAATTGGTCTCGTGTAAAATGAGTTCAAACCTAAAAGTAAATGTATGGATTTCAAAACTTGATTTTGGTCTTTCTCTTGCAATATTTCTTTCTGCAAGTGTGTGCCAAAATCGTCGAAAAACTGGGTTCTGCTACATAGATCTCACTCTCCGGCCCAGTCCGGAACAATTCCAAGGTCAATATCCAGTGCGCTTCCTCCAAGGAGCCAGGTGATCAGTACGACCACCAGGATACCAATTATATTCAGAATAAATCCGGTACGTACCATGGTGGATATCTGAATGCGGTTGGTGCCAAAAATGATTGCATTGGGTGGTGTGGCAGTGGGTAGCATAAATGCCAGGGAAGAAGCTAAGGTAGCGGGGATCATCAGCAACATAGGGCTATTACCGCTGCTGATGGCCAGGCTGGCAAATACAGGCAGGAGCATCTGTGTGGATGCCACATTGGAAGTCAATTCCGTCAGGAATGACATGAGGGCCACCACAGCCAGCAGGATCAGGTAAGGATGGATCCCTTGGGTCCAGTGCAATTGCTCTCCAAACCAGACAGCCAGACCGGATGACTGAAAACCAAGGGCCAGGGCAAATCCGCCCCCGAATAGCAGAACTATGTTCCAGGGAAGCTTCTGTGCTGTTTTCCAGTCCATGATCCTTCCTCCGGTTCCTTGCCTGGAAGGAATTATAAAAAGTATGATGGAGATAAAGATGGCAACGGTTCCGTCATTGATGTATGAGGGTACCTTGAATATTTTTGCCCAGCCGGGAATATTGAAACCATTGATGGTGATCCCGGTCCGGGTGATCCAGAGGATTGCAAGAAAAAGGAAAAGTATAAAGACGATCCGCTCTTCGTGACTGCTCCTGCCAAGTTCCAGGTATGCTTTCCTGAAGTGCTCCTTATCGATATTTTCCCATTTCTGTTTGGGTTTGAAGATGAAATAGATCACGATCCAGACCATAACAAACATGATCAATGAGACCGGAAGTGCAAATGCCAGCCACCCGGTAAACGAGATCTCCGGGGCCCCGGGATAAAGCATGGTCAGGATCTTTGGACATATCAGGTTGGTGGGTGACCCAACCAGGGTGGACATACCACCAATGGATGCACTATAGGCAATGGCCAGGAAGAGACCCGTTGCGTATTTCTTTATAGACCCGTTGGAAAGGCTTTCTTCAAGGCTCATCACCACAGAAATCACAATGGGGATCATCATCATGGTGGTGGCGGTATTTGAGATCCACATAGAGAGGAAGGCTGTGGCAGCCATAAATCCCAACAATATCCTGCCCGGGCTTACACCAATAAAAACCAACAATTTAAGGGCGATCCGCTTGTGAAGGTTCCATTTTTCCATGGCCAGTGCCATCATGAAACCACCGATGAAGATGAAAATGATGTGGTTCACATAAGTATCTGATACAGCTTTCCCATCCAGAACGCCCAGTACAGGGAAGAGGACAATGGGGAGAAGTGCGGTCACTGCCAGGGGAACGGTCTCGGATATCCACCAGATTGCCATTAAAGCGGCCACAGCCATAGTGGCCGTTACTTCAGGTTTCCCCGGTTCCAGATCTGTGAAAAAGAGGATGGCCAGGAATGCTATGATACCGAGAAAAAATCCTATGAATTTCTTATGCATAATCTGCTCCGGAAACAAATATAGAATTAATGAAGCTGTTTTAATTCACTCAGGCTGGATTTTTCAGGCAGGCCCTGAACGCTTTTACTGGTTTTTGCCACCCTTTTCATACCTTTAGAGGTGAAAAAAACACCACTACTCAAATGAGACGCATCATCCCCTTACCCACCATATCGGTTTATTTTATCTTATTGTTTGCATGTTCATCCGGCATCCAGGCACAATCGAACGCATTTGATTTGAAGATTGAGCAGGTCACCTTTGGCACGAAGCATCATTTCTTCGGTTATATCGGCCAATGCCAGACCATTCCCTGGAACGCTTCCGGACGATATATACTAGGACTCGAGATCGACAGAATCGACCGCATGCCCAGGCCCGATGAGGCTGCTGGTATAATCCTTATTGACACCCAGGATGATAATAAGATTCTGCGTGTGGACAAAACCCATGCATGGAACCCACAGCAGGGAACCATGTTTTACTGGAACCCTTTAGCCCCTGAATCACAGTTCTTCTTCAATGACAGGGATGTAAAAACAGGCGAAGTCTTTACGGTCATTTACGATATCAATAAGAGAAAGCGTATACACGAATTCCGGTACGATGACACACCTATTGGCAATGGAGGCGTCGCTGCCGACGGTTCGGCCTGGCTTGGCCTGAATTATGGCCGCCTGGCGCGACTGCGTCTGGTGACCGGCTATCCCGAAGCATTGGACTGGTCTAAAGATGAAATCGCCCCTAAGAATGATGGAATCTTCATTGTGGACATCAAAACGGGTAATAAGCGCCTTCTCGTCTCCTATCATCAACTTGAGGAGAAGCTAAAGGAGCTACATCCTGACATGCAACACACCGGCCTTTTTATCAACCATACCCTATGGAACCGAAATGCTGATCGTGTATACTTTTTCGTGAGATCGGGATGGGGTGACATGTCAGGTGATAAAAACAATGTGCCATGTTCTGTTTACACCGACGGAACAGGGCTGACCCTGCACGAAAAGCATATTGGGGGGCATCCTGAATGGGACGAAGGAAACGTGTTGATCGGTAGCGAAAAAGGTAAAGATGGACGTCAGGACAGGCAGATTCTTTATAACGTGGACACGAAGAAAATAGTTGGAGAAATGGGTAATTCCGACATGTTTCCCAAACCTGGAGGCGATGTCTCTCTCTCACCCGATGGGAATTGGTTTGTCAACGGGTATGGCAAATCCTCAAAGAATTACTACACAGTCTATCGGCGGAGCGATGGCTCCTTCTCACGCAGCGAAGGGATCCACAAGGGATCATACAGCGGCGACATCCGTATCGACCCGGCCCCACGCTGGAACCGGACCAACGATATGATTCTCGTACCTGGCATCGCTGAGAACGGTACCAGGCAGATGTTTATGATTCGCGTGATACCTTCCGGAGAATCCTAAGACACTAAGCTCCTTTCATTATTTTTAGCTTATTTGTAAGTAAAACAGTAAGTAATATGACACAAAACCGCCGTAACTTTTTCAAAACAGCTTCGATTGCTTCAGCAGGAGCGCTTACCTTAAATTCTTGCAGTGCTGATCCTGTAACTCAACTCGCTGAATACGCTTTGCTTGATGAAATCCTTGCAAAACCGGTACTTAAGAAAGAGTTGTTTTCCGATCCGGTTATCATTGAAACTTTAGAGCTGCTGCGTTTTGAAGATAACTTCATTTGCCGGGTTCGTTCAACTGATGGTGCTGAAGGATTTTCAATTGGAAACAGTGCTCAACTGCAATCGGTTTGGCCCATTTTCAATGTTCGGTTGCAGCCCTTTTTCCCTGGAAAAGATGCACGTGATTTAGAAAATATATTTAATGAGCTTTATGTATACAAGAGTAACTATAAATTACAGAACCTTGCACTTTGGGTTCCATGGGCAACCATTGAATTTGCAATATTGGATATGCTTGGAAGAATTGCAAACAGATCAATTGGCGAATTAATCGGGGAAATTCATAATCCAAAAGTTGCAGTGTACCAGGCAAACAATTATCGTGGAGATTCGGCAGAAGAGTCGTTGGAAGGAATAAAAGAACATGTTGCAAAATCGCAGGCAAAAGCTGTAAAATTTAAAGTGGGTGGGCGAATGAGTAAGAATGCCGATTATCCTTCCGGGCGAACAGAAAAATTAATTCCTATGGTAAGGGAAGCATTTGGTGATGAGATGACAATTTACGCCGATTCGAATGGATCTTACGATGCCAGGGAAGCCATAAGAATTGGGAGAATCATGGAAGAGTACAATTATGATTTTTATGAAGAACCTGTTCCTTTCGACTGGTACGAAGAGACTAAACAGGTAACAGATGCCTTGTCCATTCCCGTTGCGGGTGGGGAGCAGGAACCCAGTATGCGTAACTTCAGGTGGTTAATCGGCAATCGTGCGTTAGACATCGTTCAGCCGGATATGTTTTATTTTGGTGGAATGATCCGGTCCATGAAGGTGGCGAGAATGGGAGATGCCTTTGGAATGCCTTGTGTTCCCCATATCTCTGGTTCGGGAATTGGCTATTTATATATGATGCACTTCGTTTCAGCTGTACCTAACGCCGGGCCATATCACGAGTTTAAGGGTTTTAACAAAAGAATTCCGGTTGAATGCAAAACATCAAAACTGGTGAGTGAAAACGGAGTGGTAGAGGTTCCTAAGGGACCGGGACTCGGTCTGGAGATTGACCCTGATTTTATTGCAAAACATAAGAAATCAACTGTCTGGTAAATTGCAGGCCCTGAGGCTTCAGCATTTCCCCATGGTTCCAGGTATATTTTAAATATCATAAATCAGCAAAAAATCAATTAATCGGGATCAGGTACAGGATTTATAATTATTTTAGAAACGTATTAAAAATTATTGATATGAGTTCAAACAGAAGAAATTTTATAAAGAGAGTTACTGCTGGTGCTGCCGGAGTAGCTGTTGGTGGATCCGCAATGGGAATGTCTGCCCGTAGTTACGGTCGGATAATAGGTGCCAACGATCGGTTAAATGTTGGAATTATTGGATTAGGTCGCCGGTTGGGAGCATATTTTCAGCCCATTTCCAAAAAAGAGAACAATGTTGAGTTGCTTTACCTGTGCGACGTAATGAAAAGCCAGCGGGAGCGTGCTGCCAGGAGGTTTTCTGAGCACATTGACTATGATCCTAAATTAGAAAACGACATACGAAAAGTTATCGCTGATCCGAAAGTTGACCTGATTTTCAATGCCACACCCGACCACTGGCACACTCCTGGTTCAATGATGGCACTTGCCGGGGGCAAACATGTGTACAATGAAAAACCATGCAGTCATAACATGTTTGAAAATGAGTTGATCGTTGCTGCCCAGAAAAAGTACAACAAGGTTGTTCAGATGGGAAATCAACAACGTTCTTCCGGTCATACCATCGAAATTATGAAAGAGATTCATAACGGAGTGATTGGAACACCCTATAAAGCGATCGCCTTTTATTCAAATAAAAGAGGTGCCTGCCCGGTTCAGAAAAAGGTTCCGGTACGCGAAGGTTTGGATTGGGACCTTTTCCAGGGACCAGCCCCGCGGCGGGAGTATACCCAGGAAACATGGGATTACTTCTGGCACTGGTACGGCTGGGATTATGGAACGGCAGAAGCAGGCAATAATGGAACCCATGAGATGGATGTGGCCCGTTGGGCACTCCAGGTAGATTTACCAACCCGTGTGGATGTGGAAGCGGATAAACGACATTTCCTGGATGATGGCTGGGAAATGTACGATACCATGGAAGCCACCTTCAGGTTTGCCGGAGACAAAGTGATTATATGGGACGGAAAAAGCCGGAATGGATATCAAACCTATGGATACAATCGGGGTACCGTCATATTTGGGAGTGAAGGATCTGTTTTTGTTAATCGAAGTTTGTACATTTTATATGATCGTGGCGGGAAAGTAGTAAAGAGAAGCGATTCGACATCCAATGAAGCCGGAACTGCACTTGGCGGTGGCGGAGATATGACTACTGCACACGTGGAAAACTTCTTCGATGCAATCCGTGGCAAAGGAGAACTAAACGCACATATTGCAGAAGGTGCTGTTTCGCAGGCCATGGTCCATTATTCAAACATTTCATACCGCATTGGAAAAGGATTCGATATCGATGATGTCACAGGTAGAATGTATGATCGGGATGCAATGAAACTCTGGGGGCGTGATTACGAACCCGGGTGGGAACCATCCCTGTAAAAGGGTGTTGGTGGAGTGAATCAAATGAACCATTCAAAAACGTCTAATAGGGGATGACTCTGAAAAAAAACAACTTTCGCTGGCTAATTCTAACCCTGTTATTCATTGCTACCACCATCCTGTATATCGACCGGGCAGCGCTTGGAATCCTGGCACCGGAGTTGCAATCTGAGATCGGCTGGACAGAGCAGCAGTACGGACTGATCAATACGGCATTCATGATCGCCTATGCGCTCTGTTTCCTCATGATGGGGCGGATCATTGATCTGATTGGAACAAAGCGGGGTTACCTTCTATCCATTGCAATCTGGAGTGTTGCCGCAATGGGACATGCACTGGCCCGGAGCTGGATTGGTTTTGCTGTTGCCCGGTTTAGTCTGGCAGTTGGACAGTCAGGAAATTTCCCAAGTGCCATCAAAGCGGTGGCAGAGTGGTTTCCTAAAAAGGAGAGGGCCCTGGCAGTTGGGTTATTCAATGGGGGATCCAATATGGGAACCCTCCTTGCACCGCTGATTATTCCTCCCCTGGTGATTGCTTTAAATGATTGGCGTGTGGGATTTTTATGGACATTTCCCCTTAGTCTTCTTTGGATGTTTCTATGGTTCCGTAATATGAGGAACCCTTCCAGCCACAAACGGGTAAGTCAGGCAGAACTTCAGCATATACAAAGTGACAGCGATGTTACTCAGGGTGAGTGCAGGATGCGTTGGCGTGAAATAATACCGCATAGAGGGCTCTGGGTGATTGCCCTTGCCAAGTTTATGGCCGATCCCATCTGGTGGTTCTACCTCTTCTGGGGTGCCAAGTTTCTTTACAGCAAATTTGATATTGATCTGAAGCAGATCGGATTGCCATTCTTTACCATTTTTCTTCTCTCCTGGTTGATAGGGATCTTCCTGGGCTGGCTCTCTTCCCGGTTCCTCAAAAAAGGGATGGGCATCAACAAGGGACGTAAGCTGGGCCTTTTGGCCTGTGGTATTTTTGCAATCCCTGTGGTGCTTGTACCCCATACAGAGAATTTGACCACCGCTGTGATATTAATTGCCCTGGCTGCAGGAGGACACTGTGGCTGGTCGGCCAACATCTTCGCCTTGATGTCCGATATTTTTCCCAAACAAGCTGTTGCCTCGGTGGCCGGTTTGGGTGGATTTGCAGGAGCCATCGGAGGTGCCATTACAGCTTTTCTGGTTGGAATGATCCTGCAGGATATTGGCACGGATGGATATGCCATTCCATTTGCAGTCGCAAGCATGGGTTACCTTGTTGCCCTGGGACTAATGCATTTAATCATGCCCAGGTTCAAACCTGTAAAGATGGAGAGTGACAATACTAAAGAGCAATTATGAATTCCAGGGACCGAACCATTTTGGCAGTAAATCATCAGGAACCTGACCGGGTCCCGTATGACCTGGGAGGGACCACCGTAACAGCAATTACCCGGCCTGCCTATCTGGGTGCCATGAAATTCCGGAAACTCACCCCGGGGATTAAGAGTGCTGAGATTGATCCCATTCAGCAAATCATCATTCCCTCTGAGACCAATCTTCAGAAGCTCAATGTGGATACGCGCAGGATCGGTGCACACCGGATCCCTGGTTTTGAGTGGGAGAAGGTGATGGGCTATGAGAAAATCAGTGTCACAGATCTTTATGGATGTAATTGGGAATATCACAGGGAGAAGGGCCTCTATTTCAATCAGTCTACCTTTCCCCTGGAGAAGTATGGAACACTCTCCGGGGCGATGCCTCATCTCAACCGTATAGATTGGAACGCTTACGGGCAGATCCTGCGACAGGATCTTCAGTCACAGATTGAAGGTCTCGAACCATATTATATAGTGGCTGACAGAAACACGGCGGGATTGACGGAAAACAGTTTAAGGGTTCGCGGATATGAGAAGTGGTACATGGACACTGTACTCGATACCGGGGGTGTGGAAGATTTGCTGGAAAGGATGATGGAGGATAAAATTCAATATTGGGACCTGGTCATTGATTGGGCCATTGAAAACGGAACATCTGATCAGATCATGGTGATTTCCGAGGCGGATGATCTTGGTACCCAGGATACGACCATCATTGATCCCGGACAACTGCGGGCCATGGTGATCCCCAGGTGGGAAAAGATTTTCCGGCATGTGAAGGGCCGCCTGCCCCATGTGAAGATATTCATGCATAGTTGTGGTGCCATCCGGGAATTGTTACCAGACCTGATCGATGCCGGAATGGATATACTCAACCCGGTGCAGTTTACTGCAGCCGGGATGGAGCTTAAAGCATTAAAGAGGGATTTCGGGGATGTAATCACATTCTGGGGTGGCGGTGTGGATACACAAAACACCCTGAACAAAGGAACTCCTGAACAGGTAAAAGATGAAGTGAAGAAGATCCTTGATATCATGGCACCCGGTGGAGGATTTGTCTTCTCCCCGGTGCATAACATACAGCACGATGTAAGCCCCGAAAATTTCTGGGCCATGTGGGATACACTTCAGGATTACGGTAAATACTAACTAAAACGCAATACCTATGGATCGTAGAAAATTTATCAGGAACACAGCCGGCAGTGGGATAGCCCTGAGCGCTATGCCCACCATACTAACCGGAAATTCATGGAGAGGTGCCAACGACAGGGTCAATGTGGCCCAGATCGGGATTCATGGGTTTGGACAACATCATATTGGTCAGTACCAGGCTCTGGAAAATGCAGAAGTTGTTGCTTTATGTGATGTGGATGCAAACCTTTTCGGTGGTACTATCGATAAACTCTTTACTCAGAAGGGATTGAGGAAACCAAAAACGTACCAGGATCTGCGGGAACTTTTTGAGGATAAGGATATCGATGCGGTATCCATTACAATCCCAAACCACTGGCACACCCTTGCAGCCATATGGGCCATCCAGGCGGGTAAACATGTATCGGTGGAAAAACCGTGCTGTCACACTTTTTTCGAAGGGCAAAAACTGGTGGAGATAGCAGGGCAGCACAATGTCATTGTGCAGGATGGAGCAGAGCAGCGAAGCAATCCGTGCGGACAATCCATGGCTGAATATCTGCACTCGGGTAAAATGGGAGAGGTCTACCTGGCCAAGGGGATCTGCTATAAAAGAAGAGATTCCATAGGTACCTACCCCGATGGCCCGATGCAGGAAGGGGAAAAGTTCGCCTTTACAGTGAATAGCAAGAACTACGAACCAGCGTATACCCGTGAATATTTATCAAACTTAGATTATGATCTCTGGCAGGGACCGGCACCCCGACAAACTTTTAACCGAAACCGGTTTCATTATAACTGGCACTGGAACTGGTTGTATGGAAACGGAGATATGGGTAACCAGGGTGTGCATGAAATGGACATTGCCCGGTGGGGACTTGGAGTTTCCCTTCCCACACGGATTACTACATCGGGAGCCCATGTGATGTTTGATGATATGCAGAATACCCCGAATATGCTTATGGCCATGTTTGAGTTTCCAAATCCTGAAGGTGCGGGTGAGAAAAAGAGAATGCTTCAATTTGAGGTCAGGCATTGGGATCATAATCCGGAAGGAGCTAAAGTCGATGTGGATGATGATGTGAATACTTACATGACAAGCAGTGCCAATACCGTTGGCAACCTTTTTTATGGTTCCAAAGGATATATGGCAAAACAGGTGAACAATTGGCAGGTGTTCAAAGGGCGGGAAAGGGAACCTGGTGATTCCGGTGCCGGGATTGGCAATCACTTTCAGGATTTTGTGGATGCCATCAGGGCCGGAGATCAGAAACTGGCAAAAGGGGACATCAGGGAGGGATTCTACTCCTGTGCATTGATCCACCTGGCCAATATATCTTACCGCCTGGGCCGGAGCCTTGATTTCGATCCGAAATCAATGAAGTTTGTGAATGATACCGAGGCAGATGCCATGCTCACAAAGGAGTACAGGGCTCCTTATCAGTTGCCAATGTAAGGGTCAGAATTTCAACACCTCTCTCGTGTGCTGCCTGGGCAATTTTCATGGTCATGCTGAATGGTTTTGATGGCCGAAGCTTTTTTATCTGCAGGGGCCATGTGCTTGTCCGGTTCCCGGAGCTCTATCAATATGATCAGGTTTTCTCTTCACAGGTTGTTGATTAGGGCACCTCTAAATACTACTTTCTATTACGAACGGCTACAAAATGAAATAGCAGCGTTGTCAGTTTAAATCTTTCCTCACAGTAGCTATGGCTACGGTTGCGGAATATTTTGCCTTCCGCCTTGCTATTTCCTTTTTCGCTCGTTCTCATTACAAAACCAGTTTTTAGAGGTGCCCTTTAATAATTCCAGAGTTTCCAGGGAGCCCTGTACTGGTAATGAAGCAACTCATTTGCCTTATCGCTGTTGGTGATCCGCTCATTTACAGAATCCCACTCAATACGCATGTTCATGGCCAGGGAGATGTTGGCCAGATGTGCAAAGCTGGTATTTCAATTGCGTATTATTGTTCTATGTTAAGTGCTTTTATCACCGCATCATCTCCCTGCAGTGCAGTTTCCGGTATGGGGTTTTCCTGGTCGAATACCCTGAGCTGGTCTGGCTCCAGGACCTTCACAAAATCTTCAATATAGCCATTGTTATAAGGAACAGCACCGGAATTCAATCCCAGGTGGTGTGCCAGAAAGTTGTAAGCAGCAACCCTTTTGGAATAACCGTAATCATGTTTTTCGGCGGGCAGGTGCACATTTTCAACCCGGTGCTCAGCATCATAGAGGGCGTAAACTTTCTGAATATAGGGGTATTCGATCCGCGGGGTGTTCCTGGTCCAGTCAGCTCCATTAGAAATAAGCAACATGGGGCGGGGAGCACACAGTGCTGCGATCTCCACATTGTTGGTCTGATGATGCGCACTCTTATGGATGGGCATCCCACTTTCACAAACGCACCCGCCGAAAAAGTGTGCCGAGACCTGAACCACCGGAGCAGAGACCTTGATCCGGTCATCAATGGCAGTTAACACAAAGGTTTGGGTTCCACCCCCCGAACCGCCGGTCATGCCAATCCGCTCCGGGTCCACATCGGGACGTGATAGCAGGTATTCCAGCACACGCCGGCTGTTCCATGTCTGCAGCAGCAGGGCGATGGGCATGCGATGATTTACCTGATGCGATTCGCCATAGCCCACCATATCATAGGCAAAAACAATGGCACCCATTCTTGCCAGGACAGCACTTCTTTTCTGCACATCCTCTTTAAAGCGTTTATCTGCGGCATGACCATGTGGGCAAAGGATGGCAGGATTCTTATCTTTTGGTTTTGTGGGCCTGTACAGATTACCGGTAATGTAGAAACCCGGAAAGCTTTCAATGGCGATGTTCTCGACCAGGTAACCATCCATCTCCCGGGTACTCCTGATAACCGGATGAAAGTTGCCTTCAACGGGAGGCATTCTCTCAAGTTGCATCCCCTCGATAATACCGTTCCTGATGATCTCCGCCCTCTTTTCCCAGGATGCCAGATCATCCCATTGCGAACTAAATTCCTTCATCATCAGGTTTGCCTCATCTTCGCTCCAGTGCCTTCCCACGCAGAGCATGGGGTCCTGACTAAACAGGGGAGAAGGTGAAAAGTTTAGAAGGATAATGGCCAATAGTTTGACAGAAATATTTCTTATGTCCATGATTTGTGGTTTGATCCAAATGTATAAAAATCCACCTCTATGTGCAAGCTGTTCATAAAATGTGTGCGCACACACTATCTTGTATAATAGAATGGAAATTGTCCTATATTTGTTTTTATTGTTTGCCGGTTTAAGGCTGCTTTACTTAATGATAAGAACTTATGAATGAATCGTTTACCCGAGCCATCCCGGTTGTAGTTATCACAATTATGCTATTGACAGGTTGCCGGGTTCCAGGTCACCTGTCATCGGGGGATCCCTGGAAAAAAGCGGAAGAGATTGTTCAGCAGATTCAGCTGCCTGAGATTCCTGAAAGGAGGTTTTATCTGTCGGAATTCGGAGGTGTCGGGGATGGCCACACTGATAACAAACCGGCATTTGACCGCATTGTTTCCACCTGTTCTGAAAAGGGTGGGGGGAAGATTGTTGTGGAACCTGGAACCTACCTGGTCAATGGTCCCATTCACCTGAAAAGTGACATAAACCTTCACCTGAAGGAGGGAGCAAAACTTGTTTTTGGAAATGATCCTGAACTGTACCTTCCTGTGGTTCTGACCAGCTGGGAGGGTACCCGGTTGTATAACTACTCACCCCTAAGGGCAATTACATCTGCTACACATCGGACCGGACCGGAGTACCCCAGGTTTATGTGGTTCCGGTGGGGGATATTACCCATACTCAATAATCTATAAAATGAAACAGATGAGCGCATATAAAAAACTTGGATTATTTCTGGCGTCCATTGCACCCGGACTCTTCCTGATCGGGTACAATATCGGAACAGGCAGCATTACCACCATGGCTTCTTCAGGGGCTGCATATGGGATGACCCTTATCTGGCCCCTGTTGTTATCCTGTGTTTTTACGTATGTTCTGATCATGCTGTTTGGACGATATACATCCCTTACCGGCATGACCATCCTGACCAGTTTCAGGAAATATTTCGGAGTGGGTGTTACAGTTTTGGTGTTGATCTCTCTTCTAATCAGTGAATGGGTCAGTTGCATGGGTGTGATGGGGGTGGTGACTCAGGTGGTTCAGGAGTGGTCCAGGCCCTTAACAAAATCGGGCAACGGATTCAGTCCCATCATCACCGCCCTGATTTTCGGCTCTCTCCTGTATTACCTGTTTTGGAACGGGCGGCATAAGGTATTTGAGAAAGTCCTGGCCATTTTTGTAGGGATCATGGGCCTTAGCTTTGTGCTCACCATGTTCATGGTGATCCCTGAACCGGAAGAAGTGCTCAAGGGATTGATCCCAAGAATTCCAGCGGATTCGGATGCAATGCTGATCATGGCCGGAATGGTGGGGACCACCATGGGGGCCATTCTCTACGTGGTGCGCTCCATCCTGGTGCAGGAGAAAGGATGGGGAACGGGTGACTTGAAGGCTGAACGCCGTGATGCCATTTTCTCTGTATCCATGATGTTCCTGCTGAGTGTGGCTGTGATGGCTGCTGCAGCCGGGACGCTACATCCCCTTGGACTGAGGGTGGACAATGCCATTGATATGGTAAAACTGATGGAACCTCTGGCCGGCAGGTTTGCCATCTCCATCTTTGTGGGTGGGATTGTGGCAGCCGGACTCTCATCACTGTTTCCCATTGTCCTGCTGGCTCCCTGGTTGTTTGCGGATTTTAACAATAAGCCCCGCAACATGAAATCCAGAAGCAGTCGTCTGCTGGTATTGTTTGGTGTTTTGTTGGGACTGGTGGTTCCAATCTTTGGCGGGCGCCCGGTCCTGGTCATGATCATCTCTCAGGCCATGGCAGCAATTGTCACACCCCTGGTGCTGGCTCTGATGCTCTACATCTACAACAAGAAGTCAATTATGGGAAACCATACTCTTGGAGTTACATCGAATACCACCATGGGGGTCATTCTCCTTTTTACCATTGCAATGGCAGTCGCAGGGATCATAGGGATCATTGGACAGTTTAATTGATCCTTTGGGATTAGATTCCTGGCCAGTTATTATGATTATACATTTGGAGATTAAGCAACAAAACCTTGATAAACAGAGATATTAATTACTAAATTTATACTGGATATCGCTTGCAACTGAAATAGGTCTCCATTAGTCATAATGATAAAACAGACCAATTGGAAACGCAGAACATCATCCTCGAGGGAGTTCATTATGCCACCCGGAAAGTGATCCGGATTGGTATCAGGAATGGATTTATCTACAGCCTGGCTGATATAGATGAAATCTACTGGCCAGGTGAGCACAGCAGGGATAAATTGTCAGTAATTGCACCCGGACTGGTGGACCTTCAATTGAATGGTTATAAGGGAGTCGATTTTAATGATGAAGGATTGGCAGCAGAACAGATTGAAACTGCTTCACAGAATCTACTCCAACTCGGTGTGACAAAATATTTTCCTACCCTGACTACCGGTTCCCCGGAGAGGACCTCATCAGTTTTAAAGGCCATTGTTGAAGTTATTGACCAGAAAATCGTGGCTTCCCGGATGATTGGTGGAATCCACCTTGAAGGCCCTTTTATTTCGAAAGAGGATGGTCCCCGGGGCGCACACCCTGAGGAGTATTGTCTCGAACCCAGCATTGCTAAAGTGAAGCGGTGGCAGGAGGAAGCTGAGGACCGGATCAGGATCATCACACTGGCACCTGAACTTCCCGGAAGTGAAGGACTCATCAAAGCCTGTGTGAAGATGGGAATGGTTGTGGCTGTTGGTCACACCGCAGCCAGTACTGCAGATATTAAGAGGGCCGTGGATGCAGGTGCCACATTATCCACCCACCTTGGGAACGGATGCCATGGAGTGCTTCCCCGCCATCCAAATTATATCTGGGACCAGCTTGCAGAGGATCAGTTGTATACCAGCATGATCGCCGATGGATTTCACCTTCCCGATGCTGTTCTGAAGGTATTTCTCCGAACAAAAGGGGAGAAGGCGATCCTGGTAAGTGACGGTATGCCCTTCATGGGTCTGGAACCGGGTGTATACGCTTCATCAGTGGCTGGTGAAATCCGGCTCACCGGGGAGGGTAAGTTACACCAGGAAGGCAATCCGGAAGTGCTGGCAGGTTCAGCCGGCACACTGCTGGATGGGGTGGAAAAGATATCCGAAATGGAAGGATTTCCATTTGCATGGAATATGGGATCGCTTCACCCTTTGCGACTGTTAAACCATGCATCCAACCTTGGCCTTTCTGTTGGAGCTCCCGCCGACCTCGTACTATTGGACCAGGATCTGGAGAAATTAAGAATCAGCAGGGTCTACAAAAACGGTGTGCCATGGGACGTTCCCCTAACCACCGGGTCTTCCATCTAGTAAATTTTCCCCATCAGATAAGTTTTACTTCTTGCGTTTTGAATAGTTATTGAAAGAGAGATAAAAGGCCCCCCAGAGGGTCAGGAGAATCAATGGAAGTACTGAATAGTTATTTAGATAGAGACCGGAAAATGTAAGGACAAAATTGTGAGATGGATCTTCAGGATCATACATTACATTCAGGGTCCGGCCAGGTGTATACTCCAGGTTCATTGGTCCGTAAGCCTTAACGGATTTGCCATCAACCTGAAAATGGATCTCACTGGCATATTCAATGGTCACATCCCCATTCCTGTTCTCATGCAACAACCGGTTGTAGGCGATTACAGTGCCTGTGGATTTCTCTCCATCCACAAGAAGCTTCCATTGCCTGGAAACCGGTAGTATCAGGATCAGGAGAGAGATCCCATAGAAGGCCCATTTACTAATGCTGTAAACTTTCATTGATATAAATGTAATAATACTGTTTTTTGAGTAAATTGAGTCTCTTAAAAAAACAGTTATGAAAAAAGCAGGATTATACTCAGCGCTGTGTGTGGCGCTTTTTTTGGTGCCCGTTAATTTGGTATAGGTAATCCATTTTGAATCGGATGACCACTCTCCGTGAATACTCCTGAATGCACCAGGCTGGTACAGTTCATCAGTATCTATCTTGTGAATCACTCCTGATGCCACATCCAGGATGTAATAGTTCCTTCCGTTATCTACATAGGTGATCTTCTTGCTGTCGGGCGACCAGTGGGGATCACCATAAAAACCGCTTCCGGTTAATGCAATGGATCTGGCTTCACCTTTCCCATCCTGTGGTCTGATGTGAAGCTTATACTCCCCGGAAGCATCTGAGAAATACGCAATGTTTTTGCCATCGGGCGACCATGCAGGACTTTTTTCGTGAACACCGGTACTCTTTGTCAGGTTCCGGGAATCTCCTTTATCGGCCGGTACGGTGAAGATATCACCCCTGAAATCAAAAACTGCCCTGGCTCCGGACGGTGAAACATGAGCACCACGTATGTACCTGCCACCCTTCACATATCTTGAGCGTAGTTCAAGCAAATCCGTAGCGATTCCAACGGTGAGTTTCTCTGATGATGTACTGCCAGGATCTATGGTGTACAGGTAACCTGACTGCTCAAAGATGATTTTCTCTCCATGGTGAGATGCACTGATAATCGGGAAATCATCGTATCGGGTAATTTGTCTGATCTCCTTTGATCCTGTGTGGAAGGAGAAGAGGTTGAA
>Ga0255365_10071_pt2 | contig 21640 bp, 22 predicted proteins | sample ANMaggSeSYBR01J3_FD_182089 | JGI IMG/M metagenome (GOLD analysis project Ga0255365, IMG submission 182089) | Sediment cell enrichment communities from methane seep in Santa Monica Basin, California, United Staets - ANME aggregate JGI... | ecosystem: Environmental > Aquatic > Marine > Cold seeps >... | reverse complement strand
AACACCTGGAAAACGGGAAAACCCTGCCAGTATTCCGATAATGGCGCCAATAGCAGAACCGCCTGAGATTCCAAGAATGTACGGCTCGGCGAGCGGGTTTCTAAGGAGTGCCTGAAAAACAAGCCCGCCAAGGGAAAGCGTTGCTCCCACAAGGGCTGCCAGAAGCACACGCGGTAAACGAATCCTCCATATAATGGTATGAAGCATGGAGTCTGCTTCATACATACCAAACAGGGATTTAAAAACAGCATTTGCGCCGTTTCCGGATGATCCCGTGGAAAGGCCCAGAAATATGGATAAAATTAGCAGGCCCAGCAGCAAAAAGGAAACCACAAGGAGTCGTTTTATAATAAATGATTTTTGTAACATTTAAACGAATATAGAAAATAAGTCCTTGTTCAGTCAAGGTCTTTCCAACTAAAGATGCAGAGCGTAGCGACGCAGCTTTAATTTGCCCGAGTTGGCAGAAATGCAGAGAGTGCCATACGTCTGAATACTGTAGCGTTATGCTATTGTTGTATTGGTTGATATAAATTCATTCAAGTCTGAATCCAGTATGTTTTTAAGCTCAATAAAATTGTCTTCTCTGGTTTCCGTGAACAGGAAACCAAAGACAGGATATTTATGGAAATCAATTTTTCTAAGTTCTATTGGCTTTTCAAATTTTGAAAGTAATTTTTCATAATTAAATGATGTAATATTATCTACGTCTATGCCGGTCGAATTGTCCAACACGATAATACAAAAGAGTTTTCCTTCTTTTCCTTTGAGAACCTCAGACCAATTTGGTTTTTTTTGTGAGTAATAATATAAGTAAGGATTAAACCCATAGGCCAGGAAGGATATATCTGCGGTAGTGCACCAACCACCAAACCGCATCGGATTAACTTCGATAGGCAATAAAGTTCCATCATTGTCTCTTCTAAGCTCAATATGTACAGGAAAGTTTTTTACTCCAGCTGAATTGCCAATTTTTTCTGCAAACTCTGTAAATTCTTTAAGATTACTTTCGATAATCTTTTTGGATGAAATGTAAACCCTGTCACTAACATCGGTATCTGAAGAAAAAGTATGGTTCAGTATGTTTAGAATAACCGGTTCACCAATCGAATTATAATATGCATCAACAGCAAATTCATCTCCATTAATGCATTGTTCAATAATAAATGAACTGGTGTCCAACACCTCAGCGGGGTATAAATTCTTAATTTGATCTATTTCTGTAATTATTGAATCAATTGTGATAGTCCACTCTTTGAAATTTGAAACCTTATAAACCCCCATGCTCATAAAGCCAACAGCTGGTTTGATGATAAATGGTATAGGCAATTCGCTAAATTGAATCTTTTTTAAGTCTTCACCTCGAACACTTTTGAAATAGAATTTAGGAAAAATTGATTTTGTCAGTTCACGAAATTTCAATTTGTCTTTAAATAACTCTATTTTCTCGGGAAGATTACTAAAAGCTAAATTCTTCGATATCCAACCTATTGAATTCTCAGATGTAGTATAAATTGTAAGATTATTTAACTCTTGAGCCATTTTAATAGCTCTATCTTCACTAATTACTTTTGTCCCACTATAAAGGTCTATCTCTTTTTCTATATCTGTACCGACTACAGGGATGGCATTATCTCTGACAGTCATTTTGAAAAAATCCGAAACGTATGGCTTATCTACAAAAAACATTATTTTCTACCTGTGGTTAAATTTCAAAAAGCATAATGTTTGTGTTCAACAGCCGCCGTAGAGCCGTCGGCTGGGATGAATGGTTATGTGGCATATGCACACTTATGCCTTACGTTGATTTTGTTTAAGGATGATAAACTGCTTTAGCTTTTTCGATTAGTCTCAGAGAAGTAGTAAGAGTTGACAAGTCGGGATTGATCTTACCGTTTTTTCCAGCCACATCTCCATGTCCTATAATTTTAGCTTTACTCTTCGAGATTTGATTTCCTACCTGAATACTCCCTCGCCAGACGACAGAGGGTTGGCCACGGTACCAGCTGTATTTGTGATGTTCGTTTTTGTCAAAACTCTTATTGACTTCGATGTAATAAAAATATTTACCCGGTTTAAGAGCTTTCTTTGGTTTCCATTCCCAAACGAATTCTCCCGTTTTGGGTGTTGCCGATGAAATAGCATCCGGCAAGGGTTTGTTTTTAGGTGGATAGAAATTTAAATTACCATAGTCAACACCACGGCTATAAGCCCATACGGGCAGAGTGCTTAAACGGGCTCCTCCCCATTTGTCATCCAATCCGCCACGGCGATTTCCAAGCCCCTTTTTAGCGACCTTCCGTGTTACATAGACAGTATCCACAAAGACTCCTTGCTCATCGGTCAACCAAACAGCAATCTGGCATTTCTTTTCGAATAAAAGAAGTCGGAATGAGAATATCTGATGTCCTTCTTTCTCTTCTGCTACGACCTGGCTTCCCCAAAAAATCATTATGATAACCAGCGGCAAAAGCCATTGAGCGTTTCTTTCTCTGAAAAATGATCTAAGCATAGTACAGCTCCTTATTGTTGAATATTGAAAAGCCACATAACACCAGCCCCGCATTGTCTATTTGCAATACCGAATCGAAGTGTTATATATATTTCCTGTTCCATCAAGGTCTATTTTTTTTGGATTTTATTTGCTTACTTTAACCATAGAAAGAGATCGTGATTTAATCAAACATAAAAACATGCGAATATTTTTAAATGTTAACGACATTTTACAAAACTATTACAGTTGAACCAAGTCAAGGACAAAAAATACTTTATTGATATTATCGTTAAGTTAATGATATTTTAATATTGATCAACAAAACAAAAAAAAGGATGATAATGACTGCTAACAAAATAGAGGACAAAACATATTCTATTGCCCCGGGAATCCACATGGGAATTTTAACTCCCGACCTTCTTGAAACAATAGCAAAAGTTTCGCGCAAGCACAAGATCCCAATTGTTAAAATCACTTCGGCTCAGCGTCTTGCATTTATTGGAATGAAAGATGAAATCAAAAAAGAGGTGTGGCAGGAGCTGGGCTTCAGATTAGAGCCTTCCACAAAGCTTGGAGTGCATTATGTTCAGGCATGTCCGGGAAAACCATGGTGCAAGTTTGGATTGCTTGATTCCATGCCTCTGGGTAAAAAAAAAGAGGGTGCGTTTCTCGGGAAGCCTATGCCCGCTAAAACCAAAATAGGCATATCCGGTTGTCCGCATAACTGCTGTGAAAGCTATTTAAGAGATGTCGGAGTTTTCGGTAAAAAGTCTGGATGGTCGTTTGTTTTTGGAGGAAACGGCGGCAGGAAGCCACGAATCGGGGATCTGATTGCAACAAAATTAACAGATAACGAGGTTGTGGATCTGACAAAAAGATGTCTTGACTACTATGTAGCAAATGCCAGAAAAAAAGAAAGAACGGCACGTTTTATTGATCGTATCGGCATTGATGAGTTTAAAAAGAAGATTATGTGTATAAAACAATATTGAAAAAGTTGAAACCGTTCACGGGTTCAAAGTTCAGGGGTTGTAGATTCACCACAAATATGAAGAATATTGAGTTTCAGAACGTATGTTCTGGGTTCAACGAAAGAAAGATAACCTTGAACTGTGAACTTTGAACCCGTGAACGCATACAAAAAGTTTAGATTTGAGGATAGCATGAGAAATATATTTTGTTTCATAGGTATAGCAGGAATTGTCCTGCTTCTTGCCGGGTATTATTTTGTCGATAATGGTAGGTATTTATATTTTCTTGGAATAGCGTTGATGGTAGGAGGATTTATTGGAATCAATAAAACATAATAATTAATGACGAACTCGCAAAAAGAAGCATTTTCCACCCCAATTTATTTTTACGCGAACCCTGAGGTCAAAAGTGAATGGTTTTGACCCTCCCCACAAGCCCGTTTTCCAAGCGAACCTTGATCCCGTGTGGATGTGTGGCGGATTTTGTCAGAATATCACGGACGATGCCTTCGGTAAGCTTTCCGGTTCTCTGGTCTTGCTTTAATACAATGGAAACTTTCAGGCCGGCTAGAATATTGGTTCTTTTTGTTCCATCAGTCATTTGGAAATTCCTTTGTTTATTTTAGGAGTTTGGTGCTGCTTCCACCAGATGTTCTTCACTCATTTTTATCCTCTATCCTCATGGCTAAAGATAGTATAACTAATGTCAGAGCATAGTGAGATCAGGGTTTTCCTGCAAGCCAGATTGTGTGCCTGCCGCCTTTCCCGGATTTGTGGACCGGTACGGTCACGGTTTCCGTCTGGAATCCGCACTGCTTCAGGCGACGGGTGAATGCCTTGTCTCCACCGGAAGACCAGACGGATAGAATCCCTTCGGGGCGGAGAGAGGAAAAGGAAGTTTTTAGACCGGATCTGTCGTAGAGGCGGTCGTTGGCTTTCCGGGTAAGCCCGTAAGGACCGTTGTCTACATCAAGAAGTATTGCATCCCAGGCGGATTTTCTTTTCCTGATGGTTTCCACCGCATCTTCTTCTTCGACGGATACCCGAGGATCATTCAGCGGCATTCCAGCAAGGTGACCCATATGTTCCCGGTTCCATCTGACCACAGCAGGGATCAGTTCGGATACGGTGATGAGTGTATCCGGCTCCGATTCTTCAAGTGCCGCCGCCAGGGTGTAGCCCATGCCGAGGCCTCCAATGAGAATCCTCAGGCCGGGTTTTCGTTTAATGCGGCTGAATGTAAGCTCAGCCAGCGAATCTTCGGAACCGTGGCGGCGGCTGTTCATTAGCTCTGTTCCTGCGGTTCGGATTGAGAATTCCTTGCCTCGCTTCAGCAGTATGACTTCTCCTTTATGTCCGGGGACTTCCGCCCGGTCGATCTCTTCCCAGGGGATCATATTCTTCTCCTCAACAGGCAGATGGATAGCGGTTACGATCTTTCCTTATTATTTTCAATAAGTGCCTTAACAGGTTCAAGGCCATAGGGCGTTCCTTCTTCAATGGCCTTAAGAACGGTTCCGCCTCCGGTAAAGAAATAATACTGGGCGCTGTCCATGGCGGCAAGATAAAGGCCGGGGCTGAGATTTTTAAACTCCTGGAGGGTGTCACCGCCGCCGTAAAACTTCTGAGCCTCACGATTACGATCAATCGTACGGTCTAATTTTTCCGATCCTTCGAAAAAGTGAGGGGTAAGACCCATAACAGCATTGACAAATATGGTCCTGGCAGAGCCTATGACCTGGGCAACTCCTCCGGCATCAAACGATTCAGTGACTACATCAAGGAAATAACCGAATTTATCTCCCTTTTTGAAATCCCGAATACTGCGGTTTCTGTACTTACCTTCTATTCGTCCTTCAATAGTATCCGATTCCACAAGTAAGGGGAGTTCGACTATTTTTTTAGCTTCCAGGTCCTGTTCAACAAGATCCCTGGCCGCTTTAATGTCGCTTTCACTTACTCCGCTGATCCGAATGTCGTATTTTGCACATAAAAATGAGTTATATATAACACCACCTAATATCAGATGGTCCACTTTTTTGTATATCTCGTTGAGAGGGCCGATCTTGGTGTCATACTTGGCACCGGCCACTATGGCAACAAAAGGACGCTTAGGTTCCAGGACATGCTTTAGATTTGACAGTTCCCTCTGGAGGAGGAAGCCGGCAAAGCTGGGCAGGTGTTTCGTGATATCATAAGTGGAGGCATGGGGCTGCCATGAGCCGAAAGCGTCATTGACAAAAACATCGGCCAGGCCGGCAAGTTGAACTGCAAATCGTTTACGTTTCTCGTCATCAGCTTCTTCGCCTTCAAACCAGCGAGTATTGGGAAGATATATACCTCCTATCCTGTGGGCGAGAAGATTTCTGATATGTAAATTGATAGAGGTGTCGATCTCCCTGATACCTTTTTCAGGGTCAACAGGAAACTGTGGTACGACAAATTTTGTATAAAGCTTACGTTCCAGGTATTCAACCACCGGGTGGACGGAGCTGTTGTCTTCTACCTTGATCCGGCCGGTCTTTTTATCACGTGGCCGCCCAACGTGGGTCATAAGTATGAGCCTGCCGCCTCTTTCAACGATATTGTACAGAGTGCCCAAAGTGGCATCAATACGATAAGGATCTCGAATCTCGCCCTTCTTAACAACGTTATGGTCAACACGGACAAGAACAACCTTATTGCTGAGATCAGCATCCTGTATCAGTGGCAATCCGGGATCAATATCCTGGTTTGTCATAACCGCACTCCTTTCAAAAATAAATATAAGGTGAGGCAGTTTCAAAATGTTCAATTTCGAAGTCTGCGCTTATCTGTTCAAGATCAAGGAAGGCGAAAAATTTAACCACAGGAATACATTGAGTATTTCGAGGATTAAAATTTGAGCCTGACGCAGATATTGGGCAAAAGGGGATGTTTTGAAATTGCCTCAGGTTTTATCGAGCACTATTCCAAGAATTATTTCATCATCATTTCCGCATTGCTGGTAAACAATGGCAGCAGTTGCGCATTCTCCTGCCGCAGAAGCGCATCCGCAAAGGTATTATTATGGGACATCTATAACAAAGTAAATAATTATCTTTTAAACACATTTAATTTACTCATTCATTTATTTAGATGGTGCACTTTGAATTTGAATTCACCCTTGAGTTGCTGTTTCTTTTTGACAAATAAATGCATGTCCTTTAAATCAATATTGACGGTCTCGTAAAAAGTCCAACTTCTTCGTTGTGCTGCATTTCGTAATCATTCAACGTACTATAAGTACGCCTCATGATAACAAAATTTGCACGCCTTTTTATCCCGCTGCTTATTAGCGGGGGAATTTGAACTTTTTACGAAACCGTCTAAAATGGACTTTTTACGAGTTCATCAATATTGAAAAAGGCAATTTTAAAAAGTTTAGATTTGAGGATAGCATGAGAAATATTTTTTGTTTTATAGGGATGGCAGGAATTGCCCTGGTTATTGCCGGGTATTATTTTGTCGATAATGGTAGATATTTTTATTTTCTTGGAATAGCGCTGATGGCAGCAGGATTTATTGGAATCAAAAAAACATAATAATTATTGACGGACTCGTAAAAAGCCGCATTTCCCCATTTCTCTGGATGCCTACCTTCGCGGGAAAGACAATAAAGCTAATTAAAACAGACAGCCATACTATCCGTCATATCCGCCCCGCAACACTATGAATGACTAAGGGCTGTAATATCATCAGACTTTTTAGTAAGACTTTTGTGTCCACTAAACGGGGGAAGTGTGCGGTCAGGTACATCCGTCTTGTTAAGTCCCCAGTTGGCCACCAGCCCGTACCCAATAGATGATGCTGGCTACGAGAAAGTAGATGCCGACAAATTCTATTAGCAAGTTAAGAAGATAGAACCAAAGGCGACCTATAAATGGGACGGGAAGAATCATCAAGATGGCAACGAAGGCAAAGCAACCTATAGAGTAAAAAGTATAGAAGTAACCCTGAGCAATAAGTCCAGACAGAAAGAACATAGTGATATTTAAAATAATTAAAAGGTTATTGAGCCGAGAGAGGTTTGCCCAGAAAATCACCATATAGTTTTTGAAGGACTCATCAATCCTAAAATACATATCTACCTTTGACCCTTATTAATACTGTCTTATATTTTTCCTAAATATTTATTTCCTGTCATCTTTTAAGCTTCGAAACTCTTTGGTGACAGGACAAGTCTACATTTTACTCTTATCCTTTACGAACAAGGGTTAAACATAGACCCCTCCCAATTTTTCTAAATCTATGCGCGATTGACAGCTTTGCTTGCAGGGCTGTCAAACCATTTAAAGTAGGTTTCCGTGCCGATGCGGCCGGATTCCACCAGCGCTTTTTTCTTGGCATCGGTCAGCGAAAAATCCGTCGTTTTTACACCCAGGGTATCCACATAAATCGTGCGCTGCCAGTCATCGCTGTGCAAATGGGTGTTGGCCTGGCTGTCCATAATGGTTTTGATGAGATTCAGCGAGTAAGATGAAAAATCAGTGATTTCAGCGTGTGCCGGCTCGGACTGATCCCGGAATATGGCAATTTCCCTTTCCGAATCCAATCGAAACCCCAGGGTCTCCTTATTATAAACATAGGGACTGATGTCCAGACCTTTGTTTTTAAGCTGTTTGTTGTGCTTCTTGTAATATTTGGTTTCCAGTACGTGGTCAATTAGATCTTCCTGGGCAACGTATTTTTTACGATCAAAAAGCTTCACCGGATAGTTATCCAATAGTCCGCCGTCCACATAAACATCGCCGCGCGGGCTGCGGTGCGAAGCAAAGAACAGGGGGATTGACATGGAAATGCGCACCGCGTCGGCAATGCACATGCGCGGCGTGTGTTCGTGGGAAAACACTTCCGCAAAATGCGTAGAAATATTGGCTCCGATAAAATACATGTCTCGAAACCCTTTTTCTTTTTTCTGTTTCTGCACATCGGCAAAGGTGGCATCCGGATTGCCGGTCTTCTTCTTAATGAGTTTGGAAATCCATTTTCTGAAAAATACGCCTTTATGCCACCCAAATTCATTGAGCAGCCTATCAATATCGCGAAATACGCCTAAATCATCGTCCATAAATTTATTAAAATCCAGCTTGTTCATGATGTCCAAAGTTTGGGCGGAGGTATAACCCAGCCCGACCAGCACAGCATTGATAGCACCGGCAGAGGTGCCCCCAACCCGCACAATGCTCGGCATTATTCCCTTTTCTTCCAAAACCTTTATGGCCCCGGCATAGGCAATCCCCTTAACCCCGCCGCCTTCAAATATGAGGTTTTTAAATTGATAATTCATACAACTTCCTCCTTTCTATTTGTGAAGAAATTATTCGCATGTAGATCTAGGGCTCTTCTTTTTTATAGGCCACTCCATTTGCGGACCTTTACCTTCAATAACGCCTGCTGCCTATAACGATAGGTGGAGCATACCCGTTCCCATGTCCATAGGTCTTTGATATCCCACCAGTTTTCAGGGGGGTGATCTTCCAGGTCCCGCAGATTTCCAATGGCGCGAAAACCTACCCCATTGAGCTTGTAAGAACTGTTAGATTCCAGAGTTAGAACACGATCGGTCGGCTTGTGGTGATCGACGATGAGAAATGTGTGACCGGAACGCCACTGGAGGCGCCAGCCCTGAATCAACGTCCATGGATGAGGCGGAGTATCAGGGTCCTGTATGGCGATTGCCATTTTTTCTTCCACTACAGCGGTAACCGGAGAAAAGAAATCATCATTCGACAAGATCATCATCTGACCATGACGGTGGGAGCTCCAGCGAAAACTACGTTTATATTCATCAGCCCAGGCCCTAACAAGCAGCGCCTCTACAAACGTGCAGCAATTGTTGTAGCGGGGCGGCGTCTGGGGAAGTTGCACACCCGGCAGTTTGTATGGGTAACGCGCTTCGTCCGGATCATAGGTAAAGTCTTCGAAAGTGCCAAGGCGATCGATGAGTGCCGCTTCACGGACGGCGAGGTCCTCGTTGTCGAAGTGTCTACGTTCGACCTCCAACTTCGGCAACTCGACGATGTCCGCGTAGTGCTGATTCTTCCACCGCGTACAGATCCAGGTGTCACCGGCACCCAGCGCCGGTGCTTGCACCAGGGCGTAGTCGGTGTCGTCGTCCGGTGGTTGGTTTTTCAGATAATCTTCGACAATGTAATTTCCCGGTTCGAGAAACCCTTCCACCTGAGACTTGGTGCTGGGCTTGACAAAACCTTTGAGTCTCACCCGAAGTTTTGCCATCTTTTTTCTTGAATTCATAACATTCCTCCCGAACGTAAAGTGCAGACCTTAACCCGGTATAACTGAAGGGTGTTATAGATAAAATTATAACGACTATGATACATTTCCTCACATGTTATCCATTATATCAACGCAAATAGGCTTTTAACGATTAATTTCTGAATGCCGTTAGCCAATCGTTGAGCGCTTGCCTTTGCTTTTACTTTTAGCTTAATAACTTCAAGCTGTGTGAGTACTTCCATTTTTTTAACTAATAGCTTATACCCTTTTGCGGTAATCTCTCCTTCCGAAAGCATTATTGTCCAGCGCTCAATATTTTCTGCTTGTAAACGCACAAAATCTGATTCATCCTTCTTGGCCGATGATATTAATTGCTTAAGTTCATCTTTTGCCAGCTTACCGCTTTCATCCACAATGCTATCAATAAAAACTGTAAATTTGCTCATGACATCCCCCTAACGTTTGTCTTTGTTTTTTTCATTTTCCGTAGCAATAGCGATATCAAATGCTTGCCCAAGGACCACGGCTGCTTCTTGAAAGTACTTATTGCCTAAACTTTCCGGCCCGTTTTCTCGGTATTTTTCTATGTCATCGTTGAACAGTTCTATGATTTTGTTAAATTGCTTGATTGTATCGCTATTAGGTTTTCCTTTACCATTTTCATATTCATACGCTTTTTTTAAGCTAATCGTAACTTCTTCTATCTTTTGCTCGTTTTCATCCACCCGCTTTGTATCAAAACTTTTGACTAAGAAAGTAGTTTCTACTTTTAGCTCGGTTAAATGAGTGTATGTGGTAGCATCATAATATGATATTGGAATACCAGCGCAGCCTAACAATGACAAAAATAGTAAAACAATACTTAATAACACACTGACAGGATTTAATATATTAACCTTGCTAAGCGATACCTTTGTAGTTTGTACCTGCATGATTTAATTCTCCTTTTCTATTTAGATTATTAACATCACTTCATAGCAATATTCATTTTCGTCATATCACATCTTTGCGTATTTCATTGCTAATGCCCAGGATCGGCTGAACAAAAACCCGGCTAAGGTATTTCGATTAGGCACAGAAATGTGCCGGTTTTTTGTGTAAGCCTGTGAAAAATGGAAAATGGGTTCAAGGAAAAAGGGATTAAGTCTGCTTTTGACCCTTATTAATACTGGTCATGATACAATGCCTTCGTATTTTTTCTTCTGATAGGACGTAATCTCTTGGATTAAATAATGTTTCTTCTTGCATGGGTCAAACACAGACTTGGCCTCATTTTTCTGTATTGTATATCAAGTACCATTTAAAACGTTCACTTTAGGTTTAAGGAACCTGTTCTCACGTCCATTCGAAACAAAAAGGTCGCACAATCTACATCCTGTAAGCGTTCACAGGTGCTGCATATGTGCGTGATCATGGCGACCAGCTATAGTCTGCTATGCTGGTTGCCATGATCGCGTGCAGATGCTGTTCCTGTGAACACTTACGGTTTAACGAACTTCGGCCCCAGGTACCCAGCCTGGCTCATGCCCATAAGAGTGACCATCTGCCAGGGGACCTCCCAGAGAACGCCGTCTATGGTGCTCTTTGTAAGAAAGAGAACCAGCATCAGGCCGGTCCAGAAGACCATCTGGGCCTTTGCAATGGAAATCTCTCCAAGGTGGTCGGCGACAAGGTCCCCAAGCCGTGCCCTGGCGTGTGTGGCCACAGGCGGTGTTGGTTGAGCTGGGGTCGCCCCGCCCGACGCATCGGCTTGTGGCGTCGTCGGTGCGGATCCCGTTGTCGTCGGCTGCGTTCCTGAAACGGCGGTCAGTTTCGAAACCTGTCTGTAGCTGATTCCGGTGGTTGCAAGGGACAGGCCCATCAGGGCTACGAGGGAATCGGGAATTTTAGGGACCTCGCGGTGAAAAAGACCATAGCCGAAAAGGACTACGCCGATGGCCAGGGTCCATAGAGCCATCTGGGTGCGGGACAATGAGAGTTTGCCATCCGAACCGCATATCAAGAAAACGGCCTTACCTTTAACGGACCGGGAGATCAAAATGATAAAAATCAAGAGCAAGGCGACCAGGGCCAGAGTGTAGGCGATCACCCCGGTGCTTTTTCCGAGATAGATATCTTTACTCCCAACGGCCACAGGATTCCATATTGTATCGTTTTTGGACACTTTCCGGTAGAGTGTCGGGGTCAGGCGGATCATTGCCTTGAGTGGATGGATCGGGTAATTGCGAAGATCGAAAAGAAGAAGGGTGCCGGTCCGGGTGACTTTCTGCCCTGCGACTATTTCCACCCAGTTCTGGTTTGTTGCGTGAAAAAAGGGTTTGATCAGTTCGTCTTCCGTCGTATGTTTTTTCGTGACCTCGTGACTGCCGGTTAGACGGAGCCGGGGGTCCAAGGACTCCGGGATGTCGGGCGTCACATAGACACGGATCGGATGGGAACTGAGCTGCCCGTCGGGCATATGCAGGTGGGTGGAGGGATCAGAGGCAAAAACGGAACCGGAGAGAAGGAGCAACCCCCCTGTTAAAAAAAGTAAGCGACGAATCTTTTGCATGCCGGCTCCTTTCTTTGTCGAACCGGTTAAAATACGATCACTGACTCAGGTGGATCTTAATCAAATAACACAAGTATTCTCTGAAATGGGAATAAAATTACAATTCCTGTGTCAAACCAAAAGTAATCGGAAGAGTAATGAAATATCATCAGGTGGATATGGTTCTTTATATATATTCAACAGGTTGACGTGTCAAGATATTTCGGGAGGATGATTTCCTGTTCCAGGCCGGCATCCGCAGTATGCCCCATGATGAAGAAAAATTGCACAGATTGCTGTGCACACTACCCCAAAGTCCTCCTTTTAAAAAAGCAGATATATTTTATTTAACGAAGCACGAATCCATTTTTTAAAGGATCTTCCGGGTCGATGAGAAATTCATTCCGCCCGGTAATGCGGGATGTTCCTTCTACTTCCGGAATAATTGCTTCATGGGGGCCGAATCGGGTGGTCCGGACCACACGTCCGGTGAAGCGGGTACTGATGATGCTTTCGATTGTGATCGGTTCATCAATCTGGATTTCTCCCCGGGCGTGATGAATAGCAAGGCGTGCGCTGACGCCCGTACCGGTGGGGCACCGGTCCACTTCCCCCTCGGCGAATACGCAGACATTGCTGCTGTGTGTGTTTTCGGAATGGGCCGGGCCGATAAATATGGTGCCGTAGAGAAAACTCAGATCTTCCTCAAAAGGGTGGGGAATCGGCCGACTTTCCATGATCGCTCTTTTGATGGCCATTCCAGTTTGGATGATTGCCGAAAAGTCTTCAGGTGTGGTACGCAATCCTACATCTTCCGCCCGGACAAACGCATAAAACGCGCCCCCATAGGCGATGTCATACCGAACTTGTCCCACCCCCGGCACCTCGATGGTTTCATCAAGCGCCAGAACAAAAGACGGGACGTTATGAAAATAGACGCTTTTCACATGATCGTTTTCAGTGCGGGCGTGGGCTGTTACCAATCCTGCCGGAGCATCGATCTTTACGACGGTTTCAGGCGCCACGGCGGGTATCATTCCGGTTTCAATGGCCACATGGGTGATGCCGATGATGCCATGGCCACACATGCTGCTGTATCCTTCGTTGTGAAGGAACAGAATACCGAAATCAGCCTCCGGGGAAACCGGCGGGGTGACGATACAGCCGTACATGTCTGCATGTCCACGAGGTTCCCACATGAGTGCGGTGCGCAGGTGATCCAGATTTTTTTTCATGTAACGCCGTCGGGCAAGAACACTGTCGCCTGGCAGGTTCGGCAATCCGCCCGTGATCACGCGAAACGGTTCTCCCTCGGTATGGGCGTCGATGGTGGTTATTTTATGCCAGTGATCCGGAGGGGTCCAGTTGTGCATTTTTTCGTTCATCAGGTCACCTCCATATTTCAATTTAAAATTGAATTTAAAGCGGCAAATCCGCGTTCTATAAAATCGCGCAGCAATTTAATCTATTTGCTGTAAATTTTCTCACAGTTATTGGTTTTGAAAAAGGCTTTATGTTATCTTTGATGGCGTCGTAGAAAGTCCCATCTGCTGCTATGAAACTTTCTACTTAGTACATATATTCTTAAATACGCTTACTTATAATGTTTTATTTTCACCGCAGAGTTTACGCGTCAATTTAGACATCCGCATTTTCACGCGCAAAGCAACAATCAGGGTGCCCTGGTTAAGAAAGGGGTAAATGCCCTGCCAGAAATAGGGTCGAAAGAAACAGTCAGAAGAAACCCCGCAAAATATTGCCGAATATCCATAGGAACCGAGGCAGAAAACTTCATTTCAGCTCTTTTTTGGCCAGCTGTTTGATCTTTCCACCATACTGCCACTGCATCAGCCTGACCAGGTAGGCATTCTCGGTCTCAAGCTTATCGGTCTCGACAAAGGTGCACTGCGATCCACACCAGTAACCGGTATTGGCGTAGATCCGATCATCGACAAACCAGGTGTCTTTGTCGATCTCGGCCTTATGGCTGTGACCGAAGATACAGACCTTGTGCTTTCCGTTCTTGCAGAGCTTATCGGCAATTGGAGCCAGCCTATCCAGCTCGGCGAATACAGCTCTCGGCGTAGAAACGACCTTCTCGGGCCAGTCGTCATACAGGTCCTTGTACCGCTGTTTGACTTGAGCGGCCGTGATGGTCACGAGATCTCCGCTCTTGGTCTTGACCTTGAACTCAGCATCATCCCCGAGCCCGGTTTCTTCGAGAACAGCCTCCAGTACGCACTGGGGCAGCGTGGCAGAGCCCAGCACCTCAAGGAAGTCGTCGAGATATGTACGGTAGTTCCGACCGCCCTTGTTGGTCTTTCCCTTTCTCGTCGCCTCGACTCTCGATATGAAGTAGCCGAGCGGGAGACCATAAAAGTGCTCCGAGAAGTAGGGCGGTGCATTGAATAGTGCATACCGGTGCCCGTGCTCTGCCAACTGGCGACCATCTACAAATTGCTCCGGGCAATATGTGATCTTCTCGAAATGTTCGCTCATGAATTCCCGTGTGGCGTGCATGTCGTGGTTGCCTGGAACGTAGAAGACCGGGTATTTGCTTGCCAAGTCGTTTAGGGCCTTAACAACCTCCTTGTTCTTGGGCTGCGCAATCAGCTCCTCAATCGTCGGTGGATCCTGATCGTGCGGGAAGACCCAGTTGTCGAAGATGTCTCCGATGAAGACAATCTCGCCGATCTTTTCCGGGTACTTGGTTCGCAGAAAATTGAGGAAGGCGACGAAATTCTTGGTCTCCTTCGCAGAAAGCCAATCCCATTCGTATGGGTAGTCAACCTTTTTGACGCCGAACCTTCCCGCTCCAAGGTGCACGTCGCTGATAAATAACTTTTTACCATCCATTAGGCTCCTCCTTTACTCTAAAGGTTATACAGATAAGTCTGGCCCGAATTCAAGGTTAGGGTACGTTATTGAATTATTTACATTTGCTATATTGAGTTCCTCGTATAAGAGCTCAGATTGCATGTTTTGTTAAGATAAAGCATACCTTATAGTATAGATATATTTAAAAAAACCAATAGAATAAAGGAGGTATGCCCATAAGACTAAAAGATTATGGCAGAAATCATAAAAAACGTAAAGAATATATTCATCAAAGCGAAGTTTTATTAGCTGGAGTTGATGTGAGTAAGGCAAAGCATGATGCCTCTATAGGAACTGAGGTTTTCTACTTTTTTTGTTGCTTTTTATAATATAATTTTGCACTGTTTTAAAAGGGTTGAAAAACAATTTTTATCTCTGCGTGCCTGAGGATCTATATCATACTGCATACATGAAAAATAAGGAGGAGAAAATGCTGCCGGAATTTTATCAGTTTCAACACACCACTAAAATGATATACGGAGAAAGGCTTGCGTCCGATTTTTCACATGAACTTGAAGGGCTGAATGCAAAAAAATATTTTATGGTATCCGATCATGTGATCAATGATCTTGGGCTCCTCAAAGAAATAAAGGAGGGGATGGAACAGGGCGGAATTACTATTACCGGCCAGTTTCTGGATGTCCCGCAGGATGCATCGATAGAAGCTGTCGAAGCTATCAGTAAACAGGCTACTGAAACCGGTGCCGAAGGGCTAATGGCGGTCGGTGGCGGAAGTGTCATTGATGCCACCAAAGCAGCCAATTTCACATTCTCCCATGGCGGAGATTTCATTGAAGATTACTCTGGAGCCGGAACACTCACAGAACCCTTGAAGCCTTTTGTAGTAATACCCACAACGGCTGGAACCGGAAGTGAATGCACACTCGTCGCTATTATTTACGATGCAAAAAACAAGGTCAAGCTGGCCTTTTCCGACAGTTATCTTTTGCCTGATCTGGCTGTTCTGGATCCCATGATGACCAAATCCCTTCCGCCGGGGCTGACCGCTTCCACAGGCATGGATGCACTGACGCATGCCGTTGAATCTTATGTGGGAATCGATACGTCTCCTCATTCCGAAGCGCTGGCAGTTGGAGCCATCGAGTTAATCTTTAAAAATCTCGTTCGATCCACGGAAAACGGAGACGATCTGGAAGCCCGCGGAGCAATGCTGATTGCATCGAACATGGCAGGCACTTCATTTTCACACTCCATGGTCGGGTGTGTTCACGGTATGGCTCATGCCGTGGGCGGTATTGCCCGTGTACCCCATGGTGTTGCAAATGCGATACTTCTGCCGCACGGTATGGAATACAATTTTGAGGAATGCAAAGAAAAATATGCCAGGCTGGCATATTTTATGGGGGAAGATGTATCAGGCTTATCGGTAAATGATGCCGCAAAAAAGGCTATTGAAGCTGTCAGAAATCTTAACAAAAAACTAAACAAGGCAAGCGGTATCCCAATTAACCTCAAGGATGCCGGAGTGCCGGAAGAAAAACTGAATGAAATAGCCGAAGGCGCTGTTGAAGACGGAACAAGCATATATAATATTCGCGAAGTGGTTGCCGAAGAAATCCTTGTGAACATAAAAAATGCATATTAATCATTAAAATAAGGAGTGAAAACATGGCAGTTTTTGAAAGTACTGAAAAATTTGAAGAGGTTCTTGGCGGTTTTTTCAACCTTATTGGAGATACACCGCTGGTGGCTGAAAAGCTGTTGAAATCAAAATTAATTATTCGTTTCAGTTATGCTGATCCTGACCTTGTTCTGCTAATCGACTGCTCGGGTGATGAAATTGATATCCGTGCGCATGACACGGATACAAAGGCTATTGTTGAAATGAAAATGAGTGCAGATATTGCCCACAAATTCTGGTTTGGAAAAGTCAATTTGACCATGGCCTTAACGCGACGGCAGATGGTGGCAAAAGGTCCTGTCCCGAAAATATTGAAACTGCTTCCGGCTATCAAGCCAACGTACGCCATGTATCCTAAGTATCTTGAGGAAAACGGTTTTGGTGAATATAATATCCATTCATAACCAGTGCATTCGAGGCTAATGTCATGGAAAAAAAACAAAAGAACGGCTATGCAGGAAAAATCCTCTTTGTTGACCTTACGTCAGGAAAGATTGAGACAAAACCGCTTGATGAAGATTTCGCCAGGGAGAACATCGGAGGCCTGGGTTTCGGTACACGGTTCTTTCTGGATGCTATAAAGGAGAATCCGGAATTTGACGCTTTGTCTGCCGACAATCCGTTTATACTGATGACCGGTCCTCTGACAGGCATGCCCATGAATGGTGTGGCAAGATGGACTGTCTGTGCAAAATCTCCATTAACGGGTTTTTACGGTGATGCCAACATTGGTGGTTACTTTGGCGCAAGCCTCAAGTTTGCCGGATATGATGGAATAGTACTGACTGGTGCTTCCGATCATCCGATATTCCTTTATATAAATGATGATAAGGTTGAACTGAGAGATGCAAAGGAGTACTGGGGAAAGGATGTTTATGAAGTTACCGACAGTCTGCGATCAGATTTTAAAGACCAGTCACAAAAAAAAGGTCAAATCCTGACCATTGGTCCTGCCGGAGAAAACCTTGTCGGTTTTGCATCACTGATTCATAATAAAGGACATGCGGCAGGCCGGACCGGCATGGGCGCTGTTTGGGGATCAAAAAAACTGAAGGCGATTTATGTGACGGGCACAGGAAAGCTGACACCTGCCAATCCTGACGGACTAAAAGCCCTTAGTAAAAAGTTAAAAAAAGTTTATGAAGAAAGCATCTTTATTGCTGCCATGCAGTCCACAGGCACAACTTCCCATATGGATGTGGGTATCCTTTCGGGAGATATTCCCATTAAAAACTGGCAGATGACCGAATGGGATGATATCGATGAGCTTGGACCGGGTTCCATCGAAGAAAAGATATATGCCGGAAATAAAACCTGTTTCGGTTGCAGTGTGGCGTGTAAAAAAGAAGCAGAAGTAAAAGACGGGCCATTTAAAATGAAAAAAGGGCCGGCTCCTGAATATGAAACCGTAGCCACTTTCGGAACCATGTGCCTGAATGCAAGCATTGAGTCTGTTGCCAAAGCGAATGAAATCTGTAATCGTTATGGAATGGATACGATTTCATGTGGGTCAACAATAGCCTTTGCCATTGAATGTTTTGAAAACGGTCTGATCAGCCAAAAAGATACTGACGGTCTTGACCTTAAATGGGGAAACTCTGAAGCCATTATAGCAATGGCTGAAAAAATCGGGAAAAAAGAAGGATTCGGTGCTGTTCTGGCCCAGGGAAGCGCCCGGGCGGCAGAACATATTGGCGGCAGAGCTTCAGATTTTCTTACTACGGTAAAAGGGCTTGAGGCGCCTATGCATGATCCGAGGAGCGCCCATGGTTATGGACTTGCCTATGGTGTTTCTCCGCGTGGTGCCTGCCATGAAGCAAGCCTTACCTTTGAAGTGGAAGGCGGCGCAATGTTCATTCCGGAAATACCGGAACTGTCCGATGATTTCCCTGAAGGAAGCGAAGGGCGGGCAAGGCTGAATGTTGTCGCCCAGGATTATGGGATGTTTTTTTCCAATTGTGCTATATTCTGCAACCTGGGCGGTGCACCCCTGAATGCAACGCATGCGGTCGATATGGTAAACCTTGTCACCGGATTTGATTATACAATAGATGATGTGATGAAAATCGGCCGGAAGGTCTGGTATTTGAAGCGCGGTCTGACCAACCTGTTTGGTGCCGGAGCTTCGGAAGACAAGCTTCCCAAACGACTAATGACGCCAATGACGGAAGGGCCTAGCGAAGGAAGCGTGCCTGACATGGACCTGATGTTGAAAGAGTTTTACGAAATGCGCGGACTCGATGAGGACGGAATCCCCGGCAGGGAAGTTTTAACTGATCTTGGTCTGGACGAACTGGCGGAGCTGCTCTCCAGAAAACAGTCTGCTTAGCCATCGGCGTTACTTTAACTTAAAACTTAACACCTAAAACCTGATGAATTCGACTTTTTACGAATTCATCATACGATTATCCAAAATATTCTATTAATTTAATGGCTTGGGTCATTTTAATAAGTTCTTCTGGTGAATAAACAGGAATTTTTGCGTACTTAAAACCAACGGTATCTCTCGTTACTATAGCTTGGGCACTTGCATGGCGAGCGGATTCATATAAAACTGCGTCCTCAAAATCTGTAAATTTTGAATTTATTGCTGCCTCCAATATAGCTCTGTTTACAGGTGCGATAGCAAAAATAGATAAAAGTTTCGATATCTCCTCTTCCGCTTGTTTTTTACCAACAACTTTGGTTGCAAGGTAGAAAATTGTTGTGACTGTCGTTGCCCTTAAAAAACCAATGAGCTCTCCTGTCTCAACCCATGAGAATATAACAGAGGCAGGTGCGGAAAACGGTTTGCGGTCAAGCAAGACATCAAGGACAACGTTGGTATCAAATAGAATATTCATAAATATTTCTCTTCAAGGTGTTTTTTATAATCTTTTTCTGACACCTTTCCTTTTTTGAGTGACCCCTTAAGAGAACGTGTTAGAGGAGAAATATCTCTTTGCCTGCCTGATAACTTCTTGTCAATGAGCGCAAAATAATCAGCAACAATTTTAGAAACAGATTTACCGGTTTTAGCTGAATATGACTTTGCACTTTGAATTAAATCTTCATCAAGCCGTAATGTTAATTTAGAATTCATATAGCACCTCCAAATATAATGACGTATAAAATATTTTGTATATGTACGCCACTAAAATAAGTTTGTCAAGTTTGGATAACCAAACTCACCGACAGCGATGGCCGTCACGGTCGCGTGTGAAAAGAAGGATGCCGGAAAAAGCATGATTTTCATCACTCCAGATTAGAGCTATTGTTATTTAATTTATATGATAGTATAGAAATTAAATATACGCCAACAGTTTATGGTTTACAATTAATGGTTAAAATGCTTCAGTCATTGCATTTTTCATTGAAAACACCGTAAACCTAACAACCTGAGTAGTTACAGTAAATGGCTTACAAAAAACATCTGCATTACAAATATATTTTCGGACCGGTTCCCTCGCGGCGGCTTGGTTTATCTCTGGGTATTGATCTTATGCCTCACAAGACATGCACGCTCAATTGCGTTTATTGTGAGTGCGGAAGAACTACAAATCTTACCCTGAAATGCAAGGAATACATACCAGTAGAACTGCTGCAGGAAGAACTGAAAGACTTTTTATCCAGCAACCCAAAATTGGATTTTATAACCTTTTCAGGTTCCGGCGAACCCACACTTCACATAGGAATCAAAGAGATTGTAAATTTTATAAAAAAAGATTATCCAAAATACAAGATCGCCCTGCTTACAAACAGCACACTTTTTTTTCAGCCGGACGTCAGAAAACGAATCGCTGGTGTTGATATAGTAATAGCGTCTCTTGACGCTGCTTCAGAAAAAAACTTCAAAAAAATTAACAGACCGCATCCTGGGCTGAACCTCCCCAGAATAATCGAAGGCCTGGTTTCTTTAAGAAAGGAATTTGCAAAACAACTCTGGATGGAAGACTTTCTTGTGCCTGGAATAAATGATAACAGGGATGAGCTTAATAAAATAAAAAAGACTTTAAGCTTGATTTATCCTGATAAAATTCAATTAAATACGCTTGACAGGCCTGGAGCTGAAAGCTGGATTAAGCCCGTTTCCAAAAAAAACTTATTAGATGCGGCATCATATTTAAATAGGGCTGATGTAATAAAAAACCTTGACTCAAGGCCAACTGCCGGCGCTCTTAATAAAGATGACTGCAACTATCTTCTATCCATCATAAAAAGAAGACCATGTACGGCTGAAGATATTTCAAGAATTTCGGATAGTAACCTTGAAGAAATATACAGGCATCTTGACGCTCTTATTGAAAAGGGGTTAATCATAAAAAAAAATATGCCGAGAGGTGACTTTTACACGGTTGCCGGTTGATCAAAACATATAACTGTTAACCGACAACCGTGAACCGTGAACCGTGAACCGTTGCAATAAGGAGAGGTTGATTATGCCGGTTTTTCAGTGGAAAGGGAAAAACAGGAAAAATGAGATTAAGAAAGGGGAGATGGATGCCCCTGATGAAGCGACGGTAAAAGCCAATCTTACCAGACTCAGGATAACTCCAATCAAGATCAAGCAAAAACCAAAAGATCTGTTTGAGAACATTTCCTTTCTTCAACCTAAAGTTCAACAATCTGATGTAATAATTTTTTGCAGGCAGTTTTCCACTATGATTGACGCTGGTCTTCCGATAATTCAGTGTCTTGAAATACTCTATTCCCAGCAGGAAAACAAAACATTTAAAAATATATTGAAAAGAAATATTTATGAATATTTTATTTGATACCAACGTTGTCCTTGATGTCTTGCTTGACCGAAAACCGTTTTCTGCACCTGCTTCTGTTATATTTTCATGGGTTGAGGTAGGAGAGTTCATTGGCTTTTTAGGGGCAACGAC
>Ga0255365_10080_pt1 | contig 21673 bp, 24 predicted proteins | sample ANMaggSeSYBR01J3_FD_182089 | JGI IMG/M metagenome (GOLD analysis project Ga0255365, IMG submission 182089) | Sediment cell enrichment communities from methane seep in Santa Monica Basin, California, United Staets - ANME aggregate JGI... | ecosystem: Environmental > Aquatic > Marine > Cold seeps >... | reverse complement strand
GATGAAGTGACGGCCAAGGCCTACGGGGAGAATCTGGAGGCCAACATTCAAGCATTGGCAGAGCGATTGAAAACAAACCGTTATCGTGCCAAACTGGTACGACGATGTTACATTCCCAAGGAAAATGGCAAAGAAAGACCCTTGGGCATTCCGGCTCTTGAAGATAGGTTGGTGCAATTGGCTTGTACCAAGCTGTTGACAGCCATTTTCGAGGCCGATTTTCTTGATAATAGCTACGGGTACAGACCAAACCGGAGTGCAAAAGACGCGGTAGACGACTTGCGTTTTAATCTCCAGTTCGGGAAATTTGGATATATTGTCGAAGCCGATATTAAAGGATTCTTCGACCATATGGACCATGAATGGCTATTACGAATGCTCAAGGAAAGAATCGATGATGCGGCGTTTATAAACTTAATCCGGAAATGGCTGAAGGCAGGCATCCTTGATACGGATGGTATGGTTATCCATCCGGAAACAGGAACACCTCAAGGTGGGATTGTATCGCCCGTTTTGGCCAATGTTTATCTGCATTTTGCGCTTGATTTATGGTTTGAAAAAGTAGTCAAGGCTCACTGTAAAGGTGATGCTATGATAATAAGATACGCAGACGATTTTGTTTGCGCCTTCCAATACCGTAAAGATGCAATAAAGTTTTTCAAGGTACTGCCTAAAAGACTTGGTAAGTTCGATCTTTCGGTAGCCCCGGAGAAAACAGGTTTGATGAGATTCAGTCGATTTCATCCGAACAGACGCAGACGGATTATCTTTTTGGGTTTTGAGACTTACTGGACCAAAGACAGCAAAGGGATGGTAAGAGTTATGCAGCGCACCGCACGCAAAAAGTTGCAAGGCGCCTGTAGACGCATCAAAGATTGGATAAAGGAAAACCGCCATTTAAAAGGGATTAAATTCATAAGGGCCTTAAATAGACGGCTACGCGGCCATTATAATTATTACAGTGTGGTCGGCAACCTAAGGTCGTTATGGCGTTTTTACAGTTGGGCAGTTGAATGTGCTTTCAAGTGGCTAAACCGACGAGGTGGAAAGCGTAAAAGCTTTACCTGGAAGGCTTTTAGTAGAGCCATAGAACGCCTTGGGCTTGCAAAACCCAAACTCCCCGTAGCGACAAAACGACATCGGGTATTTTCATAACGCAAATGCCTTGCGCGAAAGCGAGTACAACCGAGGAACCGGATGCGGAAAAACCGCACGTCCGGGTCTGTGCGGGGGGCGCTGGGTAACCGGCGTTCCTACCGCGAGAGTTATTTTGTGACATATAGTTTGCACAAATTGGAAAAGAAAGAGTTCACTTAAGCTGTATACAAGGTCAATAAAAGTATAAAAAGAGACTTAAACAATGTATCAGTTCGATCATGAGAAACTTACAGAGATTATAAGGAACACTCAATTCCCAGATTATAAAGAAATAGAAAGGATAATTTGCAAGGCCTCGGAAAACAAAGACCTGAGACTTGATGAAATTGATTCACTACTCAAAGTTTGGGATGACGAAAAGCTCTTTTGCCAAATAATTGATGGAGCTAATAAAATAAAAATGCGAGTGTTTGGAAATAGAGTGAAGATATATGTTCCGGTTTATATTACCAATCTGTGTGTTAATAATTGTGCATATTGTGGCTTCAGGAAAGACAATAAAACACTCAAAAGAAGAACCCTTTCATTGCGGGAATGGGAAAGGGAAATAGAACATGTGCTTGATATTGGTCATAGAAATATAGAAGTAGTTCTTGCTTATAATCCTAATTTCAGCAGCAATAAACTTGCCGATTATATAACAGTTGTTTCTGAAAAATTAGGTAAATATGGAGAAGGCTCGGTAATTCTCATGAGTGAGCCTATGGAAGTAAAGGATTATAAAATTTTGAAAGCTGCAGGATTAAACGAAGTCTATTGCTGGCAAGAGACGTATAATAAAAAAAGATATTCTGTAGTTCATCCCGAAGGTACCCATAAAAGCGACTACGATTATAGAATCACAACTTTCGATAGAGTCTTGCAGGCGGGTATTAAAAGATATGGTATGGGGGTTTTATTTGGCCTTTATAATTGGGAATATGATGTATTGGCATTAATACGGCATGCTCTATGGCTTAAGAGAGAATATGGAATTGCCCCTTATGCCTATGGTATACCAAGATTTAAAAAAGCTCATGGTGCATCAATACAAAGACCAATCTATAGAGTTAACAATAAGATGTATCGCCTTGCGGTAGCCGTTTATAGAATTGTATTTCCATTTACTCATACTTATATGAATACAAGGGAGAACCTTAATCTTATTCTTAGTTTGCTTGAAGGAGGGGGGTCAGAGGTTAATGCGGAGGCTTCGACGATGCCAGGTGGGTATACTGCCAATAGACTACATAATGGTGAGCAGTTTTTTCACTATTCATATGACAGTAGAAAAGTAGCCATGCTTTTTAAAAAGCATGGATTAGAACCTTGCTTTACTGAGTCCAAACTTTAAAATACAGTTTAAAAGTGCATAGAACATACTTGGAGATAGAATAATGAGCATAAGAACGCTCTTGTATCTTTTGGCTACTTTTTTCTTATGGATTTTCACGCTTTTAGGGATATATTACATAACTAATATCTCTGGTTTAGATCAACTTTTAACAACAAAATTACAAGTATCAAAAGAGCAAGCAGAGTGGATAAGAAAATTCATGTCTTTCTGCTTCTCTATATTTCTTGTTAGTCCCACATTTGTGTTGATGGCTGGATACCTGAGAGGCGAGATTAAAATATACAGTTTATTGGTAGATTTATCAAAGATTTTTAGCAAAAATGAACCTATGATGCAACATTGGAAAATGCTTTTAAAGTTAGTCATTCTTAGGTTATTAGGTCACCAACAGTATAAATTTAAAACATCAGTGCCAAATTATGTCCATCTCCACACAGCTGGTGCAATTATAGCAAGAGAAAAATGGGTTTCTATATATCAAGCACCAATAGAATATTGGGCTTACTTAAGTTCATTTCATAAACAATATGTAAAAGAAGTTCGTGTACTCCCAAATAATTCCAAAAAGAGATATATAATTTCGGATAAAAAAGATATTGAGGAAGGTATTAAAGATGCTTTCCTTAAAAAAATTTTCGTAGATTCTCTTGAAACAGGCGCAAATACATGGGTTGTTTATAGTGATTCGACAGAATTCTCTAAAATTACTTCCAAGGTAAGAGACTTTTCGGCATTTGATGATTTAGTAATGGTATATCTTCCTGTCGATGAAACCAAAGAGCTTGAAAAATCTCTAAATAAGGTTAAGTCATTGCTTACTCCTGAAAGAAAAACAGAAGAACTCAAGAAAATTAAACTTTATGTTGTTGTTGAAACTAATACGGATTATCCTATAAGTCAAACCCCTGATTTTAAAGAGATTCTTAACGGCTGCGATTTATTAGATGAATTAGGGGAAAATGTTAGAAAAAAGCTTGCTTTAGACCAAACAACTTCAAGTCCTATTTTGAGGTAAATGCTTACCAATCCAGACATATCGGCATTGAAAAGCTTTGTAAAAATATAAGGCGTTACCTTTTTGTTTGGTTCGCTGTAATAGGTTAAGCTTAACCAACTTTTCTTAAACGGCTACATCTGGCGGTATCTATGCCCCCATCGCCCTTGGTTTTGCGATAATCTATAAAACCGTCTGTTTCTTCTACCTTGCCGAGTGAACCGGAAATTTTGGACTATAGACAAAAAGGTAAGGGACTTTGTGAGAAAGGTGATGAAAATGAATTCACAAACTAAATATAAAGATAAGGATTATTTTAAGAATTGCAGGATATGCCCGATGAAGATATGCTAAAACTTCTTGAGATAATTCATTACTTAAAAACCTGAGTTTTCCAAATCGGGATCTTATAAAAAATAACATTAAATAATATCAAGTAGTTAACAACATGTCAGCGTTGATCTGGAAGATTCTGGAAAAAGAGGCATAGAATATGTTCGTAGGCAAAGGAGAGAGTAAGCCAGGAGGTATATAAGTGAATTCACAAACCAAATATAAGGATGAGATTATTAAAGAATTGCAGGATATACCTGATGAGGATATTCCAAAACTTCTTGAGATAATTCATTATTTAAAGACAGGTATGAAAGAAAGCAGAAAAAAGGTGAGGGTTAAAAAAGGTAAAGACCCGCTTTTTGATTTACGAAAAGTTGCTGTAGAAACTGGCATTAAAGATCTTGCAGAGCATCATGATCATTATCTCTATGGTGTGTCTAAATGATAGAGCCTATTTTTGTGGATAGTTTTGCATGGATTGCTGCAATTAATAAGAGCGATAACTACCACGAAATTTCTTTGAGGATATTAGAAGAACTTCTTAACAAACAGGCCAAACTTATTACTACAAATTATGTTGTTGTCGAAACCATTAACGCACTTAGTAAGGTAAAATTTAGAAAAACAGTAATTGAATTTATTGATAAACTTGGAAAATCCCCAAGCGTTCAGATAGTCAAGATAACTGATGAGATATATAATAATGCCTGGACACTTTATCAGCAAAGGATGGATAAGGACTGGGGAATCACTGACTGCACAAGTTTTGAGGTTATGCAGATGTTTAATGTCAGGAAGGCATTTACCGGTGATAAGCATTTCGAACAAGCAGGGTATTCTTTGATAGTGAAATAAATGCTTAATCAACTTTTTTTAAACGGCATCATTGCAGGAAGTATTTACGCCTTAATTGCTATAGGCTTTACCGTCATTTACAGAACGGTAAAATTCTTTCATTTTGCTCATGGGATAGTTTATACGGCTGGAGCGTACTTTGCTTATACTCTGATTATCTCATTACACCTCAATTTCGCCCTTTCTTTTTTTTTGGCCATAGTTCTGGCCGCCATTCTTGGCGTTGCTATTGATAGACTTGTCTATTATCCCCTTCGACAACAGAAAGCTTCTAACCTGATTTTTCTCCTCGCATCATTTGGTGTCGTTATCTTCATTCAAAACCTGATTCAGCTTATCTATGGCGCACAGATCCTTACTATAAGAACCGGTCCCATCAAAGAGGGACACCATTTTCTTGGTGCAGTGATTACTGATATCCAAATTCTTATTTTAGCGGTCTCGATCATTCTTATGATATTTCTCTGGCTTTTTATCCAAAAGACAAAACTCGGCAAAGCAATGAGGGCTGTGTCTGATGATCCCATAGCGGCAAATGTTGTTGGTATAAATCCTGAAAAGATAATCCTAACTTCATTTGCCATAGGTTCTGCTTTAGCCGGTGTTGCGGGAATACTCATTTCTTTTGAAACCAATATCGAACCCACAATGGGATTTAGTGCTCTATTGAAGGGAATTATTGCCTCAATTATTGGCGGTATTGGCAGTATTCCAGGCGCGGTGCTGGGTGGATTCTTTCTGGGCTTGGCTGAAAATCTTGGTATCTGGAAGATATCGGCTGGATGGAAGGATTGTATAGCGTTTGCGATTCTAATCATTTTTCTTCTCTTAAGACCTCGGGGCATATTGGGTAATAAAGCAGAAAAGAAAACAATTTAATCCTATGGAATATCTCTTACACATTCTTGTTATTGCCGGAATTTACATAATTCTTACATTGAGCCTGAATCTCATTGTGGGATATACAGGGTTGCCGGCACTGGGCCACGCAGCCTTTTCTTGTATTGGGGCATATACCTCAAGCCTTCTTGCATTGAACATGGGAATGTCTCCCTGGATAGGGCTGTTGACAGGAGCCTGTGTGGCAGCATTCTCAGGTGTTGTAATAGGCTATCCGGCAGTGCGACTAAAAGGAGATTATCTTGCTCTGGCAACATTCGGCTTGGGGGTTATTGTTTACTCTATTGCCAAGAACTGGGTGTCTCTTACAAGGGGGCCAATGGGACTTCCTGGAATACCCGGCTTTTCAATCCTTGGTTTTGAGTTGTCAGGCATATGGTCTTACCTATTGCTGGTTTTAGTTTTCGTGATACTCACCATCTTTGTTATTGAGAGAATAGTAAATTCTCCCTTTGGCAGGATACTGAGGTCTATCCGGGAAGATGAAATTGCCTCAGAGGCTTTGGGAAAAGATACCACCAGGCATAAGCTATTGGTCTTCATTATCGGGGCATTCTTTGCCGGTATCGCAGGGAGCCTTTACGCACATTACATAACCTTTATTGATCCTTCGAGTTTTACTGTAATGGAGTCGATTACTATTCTGCTTATGGTCATTTTCGGAGGGATGGGAAGTATATCAGGCTCTGTAGTCGGAGCAGTAATTCTGGTTGTCTTACCCGAACTTCTCAGATTTATCGGAATGCCGTCATCAATTGCAGCGCCTATGAGACAGATGATATATGGATTGCTTCTGGTGGTGCTTATGGTCAAGAGACCTCAAGGAATAATGGGAGCTTATCGGTTCAAATGAGCAAGAGTAGAAAATTATTGGAGATTAAGAATCTTTCTAAGGAATTTGACGGTCTTAGTGCCGTAAGTAACCTTAATTTTTCTATTCAACCAGCCAGCATAAACGCTCTAATAGGCCCCAACGGCGCAGGTAAAACCACGGTATTTAACATAATCTCCGGATTCTACAATGCTCACTCAGGAGATGTTTATTTTAAGAATAGAAAAATTACCAATTTGCCACCTTACAAGATAGCCAGGTCAGGCATCTCCCGTACATTTCAGAATATCAGGCTTTTCCCGCAAATCACGGTTCTGGAGAACATGTTGCTTGCAACTAAGTATGACAGAGGCGAAAGCCTTCTATCCGCACTTCTTCAATCAAAGGTTATGAAGGATGAGGAACAAAAAAATTGGGAGAGGGCTCTGGAGTATCTTGAATTGGTGGGTCTTTCAGACAAGAAAGAAAAACTTGCCCATGAACTATCCCATGGGCAGAGACGATTACTTGAATTAGCCCGTGCATTGGCAACTGAAGCGGAACTGTTTCTGATAGATGAACCAACAGCAGGCGTTTTCCCAAATATGAGAGTCAAGATACTGGATGTGTTCAAGACACTAAAAGCCAAGGGCAAGACAGTTCTATTCATTGAACACGATATGAAAGTAGTAACGGGAAGTTCTGATAATATCATTGTGTTAAACTACGGCCGCAAAATCGCAGAAGGACCTCCGGACGAGGTCACCAAAGATGAAAAAGTTATAGAAGCCTATCTTGGCAGGAGGCGGGAAAGTGCTTCTTGAGGCAAAAAACTTAAAAGTATATTACGATGCCGTCCTTGCTCTGAATAATATTTCTCTGACGGTTAGTGAGGGAGAGATTGTGGCAATGATAGGGCCAAATGGTGCGGGCAAGTCTACAGCACTAAAAGCAATTTGCGGTTTGCTGAACCCTCGCTCAGGAGAGGTCTTATTTCAAGGAGAAAATATAAATGGTAAACAGCCATATCAGTTGGTTGAAAAAGGACTATGCTTGGTGCCCGAAGGCAGAAGGCTCTTCACTTCAATGACCGTTTTAGAGAATCTGGAAATGGGGGCGTTTATTAGAAATGATAAGACGGCTGTCCAAAAAGATATGGAAAAAATATTCAGCTTATTTCCAGGGCTAAATAAAAGGCAAAAACAAAAAGCAGGAACATTAAGTAGTGGCGAACAACAGATGCTCGCTATCGGCAGGGCATTAATGTTGAAACCAAAATTGCTTCTGCTGGATGAACCATCACTGGGACTTTCTCCAAATTTTGTGGATATGGTATTTGAAATGATAAAGGAGATTAACAGAGAGGGAACTACCATTTTGATAGTGGAACAGAATGCGAGAATGGCGTTAGAATACGCCGACAGAGGTTATGTATTTGAAATAGGCAAGATTGCTTTTGAAGATAAAGCAAAAAACCTTCTTGAAAATGATGAAGTCAGAAAGTCGTTTTTGGGGGGATGAAAATAGTTACTGAAGATGAAATAAAAAGTTTTGTTAATGATGTTATCAACCTATTCAATCCGGAACGTGTTATCCTGTTTGGTTCCCATGCTTCAGGAAACGCGACTCCAGACAGTGATGTGGATATTCTGGTGGTGATGGATTTTAAAAGCCGTCCCCATCAACAGGCTTTTGAGATTCGAAGGACTATAAAAACATCCTTTCCTCTTGATCTCCTTGTTCGGAGGCCAGTGGATATTGACCGCAGATTGAGACTGTGAGACTTTTTTTATAAAGGAGATTATGCGGGAAGGCAAGGTGCTGTATGAAAAAGCTCGTAGCTGAATGGGTCAAGAAGGCCGATGCCGGCACTATAATGTATCGGGCGCTGGCATTATTACGTTCAAAAATCCGGCGTGACCGTTCTTATCGTGGAGCAAAAGGTACGTGAGGTGCTTGAAGTCTGCCATCATGTTTATTCAATAAAGCTGGGCAAAATCGCCTATTCTGGAAAGCCGGAAATTATCAAAAACGACAAGGAAAAGCTGAGAGAACTGTTTTTATAATAAGAATCAGTTAACTGTAGGAGACTTGGGCACAACCGAATCTGGCTTGACACACAAGGCCAGATTTTCGTATACTCGTTACCGAAAAGTAACTCCTTAGCCGTTTAACGACTGGAGTTTTATTCTGTCATGGTCAGGCTTGTATTAATAAAGGGGCGCTGAAGAACAGATAACGCCTATTTCATATCGGGCAGCCAGGTATGACGAAATTTCTGCATTGCATTGACTATAATCATTTGTGGAGACAAGTTATGAATCTGCACGAAATACTAACAGACATTCACGCGCTTGAAGAGGAGCTTTTAGTCTTCGAACGAAAGTATGGTATTCGTTCAGAGATCTTTTACGCTGCATATGTGAGCGGAGAAGAGCCGGAAGATGATAGTTGGGTATTAGACTTCGGGGAGTGGGCTAGCATTTACAGGACTTGGCTCACACGTCAGGCAGACTATCGCAATGAGATTCAACAAATCCAGCGAAAAGCACCGAGTCTGGCAGGACTGGTCCGAGTTGCCGTATGAACCCACTACGTACCCCAGAGGACTATGAGCTATTCTTATACACACTGACAGAGAAATTTCCTTCAGTACGTCATTCCACAATGACCCTTGTACGGAGAGGTGCCTCACTTGCACGAGTGACAGGTGAATTATTGTTTGACCAGGAAATTCGGCTGGTTGTTCGTGAGCGAATCTTATATGATCGCTTACCATGCATCATAGATTGGTATGGTTACGAGGTTTGGAAGGGTAAAGAGAAGTTGTACTGGTATGACTCTCAGCCTCATCACAAACATATTCCACCGGATATCAAACATCATCGTATTCCTGCGCCGGAGATGAGTTTTATCCGACCCAATCTGGCTGCCCTAATTCGGGAGATTGATACTGTCATCAAGAAAGTAAATAACGATACTGAACAAAACTGATTTTTCAGTATGCGATGGTAATATTTAGCTCACTATGGACTGCTTCATACATACATACATACATACATGGAGGGCTGCTGGAATTAAATAATGTTTGGGAGGAATCAATAATGATTGATTTGCCATATTCTTTGGTAATTGAGGCAACAAAGGAACCAAATTGTTTTGGTTTTTGTTCAACTGATCTTGAAGGTTTTTCCGGCATAGGTCATTCTGTTGAGGACTGCCTTTATAAAGCTAAATGGGGGCATGAAGGAACATATTGATTTATTAATACAACAAAAACTTCCTGTTCCTCCTGAAAATCCTGATCCAAAGATTATCATTCAAAATGAAAAGAAGTTGGCTGCCGCCTGATATACGCTTATCAGAACTCTCACGCATTCCTAAAAATCGCTTAGCGCTATGGCTGGCCTGTATATCCTGTCAAAAAAAGAAATTTTATACTATCCAGTTAAATGGGAATTCCCCAAGTAGGCGCATAGATTTGGGTCAAATTTGTTCGATCTCAAATCACAAAAGTTGATGGAATAGCAGGCTATTTTGATATTTTTGTGATTTGAGATCGGGCAAAGGTGGCCTGAAGCTGTGATGCATAGTTGGGGAAGTTATTTCGTCCCCGTTCCTAATCATAAAATAAACATGAAAGAGTAAACACAATATGACCAGAAAAAAAGATAAAAACCCACTTGATGAATACCGAAAAATAAAAGATGAAATGATTGTTGATAAAGTCAACGAAATTTTTCGGAAGAACCCGGATAATTACATACAAAAACTGGAAGAGATTGGTTTTGAATATCATGAGGAGGAAGACTACGAAAAAATAGAAGAAGACAAAGCCACTCCCCAAAATGATCGTCAAGAATATTTGGTGGCATACTTTGATGGAGAGCACGAATTATCTAAAAAGACGCTACATGCCTACTTGGAGGAACGCAAGTCAGAGCATCCAAATTATCCTTTGATCAGGAAATATTTCAAGGCAGCAAATCAAAGGCTTAAAGATCTTTTATTGTTTGGTCTCGATCAAAATCCCATTAATATAGACCTGTTAAACGATCTTTCGTTTTTCCATGAATTCCAAAATATCTTGGAAGAGCTGGTTAACCGGTTTTTATCTGCCTGCTGGCAAGAGAAAAATCTATTGAATTTCAGCGAGATAGTGCAGGATTTTTATTATGCAACCGAACCAGATAGCTATGATGCACTAGCAAAATTAAAGGAATTATTTCCACCTGATACAGAAAAAGGGAAAAATGTCGAATTTGTAGCTGTTGAACTTTTGAAAAACAGGGATGAATCAGGGCATATCGAGTTCTAAATTGTGAAGGAATTCGGGGGAAATGAGGGGGCGTTCAAGTGAATTTGGCGCAGCACCCTCAATAGAAAGCATATTATTTTGGATACTATCGACTATGGCAAAAACCAAATACCCCATTATATTAGCCCATGGGATCTGTAGTTTCGATCACTTATTGAATATATTGGGCCATATAGATAATACAATAGATGATCGTTTTCACTATTTTCGAAAAATCCGAAGTGTCCTTCTTGACCAAGGATTTGATGAGGCATTTCACTCCAGAGTGCGATGGGCAGGAAGTGTAGAGGAACGGGCAGAGGACCTTAAAAACAGCATTGAGGCACTTACCGATAATTTCACAAAATGGGAAAAAGTACATGTCATTGCTCACAGCATGGGTGGACTTGATACCCGCCATATGATCTATAACTATAAAATGGATAACAGAGTAGCCTCTCTCAGCACTATTAGCACTCCCCACTGCGGGACACCCTTTGCTGATTGGGGGATCCAACACCTCTCTTTTCTAATCTCGCTGGCAAGAATAATGGGGCTGAATATTACGGGCTGCGAGGATCTTACTCGAGAAAACTGCAGCAAGTTCAATGAAAAGGCATGGGGCTTTGAACATGAAAATAGAACACGTTATCAAACATTTGCCGGTACGCTCCCATATGATCGTATTTTCCCTCCGTTCAGGTTCTCATATTCGATTATCTACCAAGAAGAAGGTGAAAATGATGGGCAGGTGTCACTAAGATCTGCCAAATGGAGGGATGAATTTTTTGTAAAACAAATTGATGCTGACCATCTCAACCTGATTGGCTGGTGGCACCCTTGGGGGGCTTCTAAGGATTTTACAAGAAAGGCATTTGAACAACGGATACAAAAATTCTACCTCGAAATCGCTGAAGGACTTGCAGACAAAGAGATGTATTAAAAAAGTTTCAGTATGTGCCGGCAACGGTATTCAAAAGGAGGAGACGACATGAAAAGAAAGTTTGTTGCGGTTACGAGCTTGGCAGTTCTTCTCTTCATCTTTCTATTTGCGAGGTGCGCAACGCCGCCGGTCTGGTTGAGGGCGTTTGGATATCACTCGGACTCCTGGGTGCCTATGCCAATTGGTACATCGTCGCTCCACGGCTCAGAGCATATAGTGAAAAGCTAAATGCCATTACCCTACCGACTTTTTTGTCCAATCGGTTTGATGACGCCGCGGGAATGCTTAGGATCGTATCAACGGTGGTGATCCTTTTCCCCCTATTCGTGTAAATTCGTGTTCCTTTGTGGCCTTCGTGGTAAGAAACATATTTATTCTTTTTTGACAAGACTGCCTTTTAAGGCTAATAATTAGTCATAAATTGCAATAAATCGACTAATCATTAGCCTTAAATTATTTTCAGCTATAGAGATGCCCAATGGTTGAACAAGAAATAGAAAGAAAAATCGAGGACTTCAGAAATCTTGGCATTCCCAAATATATTCCGAGGGAAGGCAGACTTCAACTGGTTGATAACATGGTGTCAACCGTCATTGGCGCGCGGAGGGTCGGCAAAAGCTTTCGGGTGTTGCAGGCAGCAGATGAGATGGTTCGTCAGCAGGTTATCAAGTCGATTGATCAGGTATGCCTGATGGATTTTGACAATCCTGTCTTATCAAACATGAAGGCCCCTGATCTGCCGTTGATTCAGAACACATTTCTGAAGCTCAACCCGGAATTTGAACTGAATACCCCGCTAATTTTTATTCTGGATGAAATCCACAAGGTCCCAGGATGGGAAGAATATGTCATAGATTTGTCCAGAAATCCCAATTGGAAAGTGATTGTTACGGGGTCGTCTTCCAAGTTGTTAAAGTATGACATTGCAACTGAACTTCGGGGTAAAGCAATTTCTTCTACGGTATATCCGCTGAGTTTTGTTGAGTTTCTGAAATTCAGGGAGTTCAGGTATAAAACGAGTTCGACAAAAGGCCAAGCCGAAGCAAGAAGAATGTTTGACGAATACTTGAAATGGGGTGACTATCCTGCCATAGCCAATCTCGAAGAATATACAAAAGAGGCGTTGCTGAGAGAGTATTTCGACACCATGATTCTCAAGGACATAATACAGCGATATGATGTGAGCAAACCTCAACAGTGCATCCATCTGTATAATTATTTGCTTTCGAATATCAGCAAAGCTCATACCCTTCAGAGCGCTTTTCAATATCTAAAACAGAGCGGATTCAGTACAAGCCGGGATGCTGTGAGGGGGTATATAAATTGGGCCAAAGATTCATGGCTCTTGTTTATGGTTCCCATCTATTCAAATTCCCTCAAAGAGCAGGAAAGAAACTACAAGAAGATTTACGCAATCGACTGGGCTTTGGCCAACAAGAACAGCCTTATTTGGGATGGTTCTTATTCGAGAGCGCTTGAAAATAAGGTCTTTATCCATATTTATTCAAGATGGCACAGAATTCATTATTATTTGACCAGAAAAAAACGGCAGGAGGTTGATTTCATCAACGACAAGGATAAGCTTAGAGAGCTGTTTTTATAAAAGCAATAAGCTGCCTATTCAACGATATAAATAAAAAAAGTGGTGGCTCCCTAAAGCAGGCAAAGGAGAGAGTATACCAGGAGGTATATAAGTGAATTCACAAACCAAATATAAGGACAAGATTATTAAAGAATTGCAGGATATGCCTGATGAGGATATGCCAAAACTTCTTGAGATAATTCATTACTTAAAGACAGGCATGAAAGAAAGCAGAAAAAAGGTGAGGGTTAAAAAAGGTAAAGATCCGCTTTTTGATTTACGAAAAGTTGCTGTAGAAACAGGGATTAAAGATCTTGCAGAACATCATGATCATTATCTTTATGGTGTGTCTAAATGATAGAACCTGTTTTTGTGGATAGTTTTGCAGTGAGGTTGTAACAATGAGGGGTCCTAATGATTTATGTAATATCGACATTAGTAATATAACGTGTTGACTTTAAAGTTGTTTTTATTTAATATAGCAGAAAATTAATCAAATAGATTGCCTGCGTATTGTAGCCATTACCGTTTTGCCTAATAAACGGTATTAATTGGAGATTAATTTGAGCGACTACACCGTCTTTCCAAATGCGCCCATTACAGAAGCAGTTATAGAAATAAAAGTTCAACTCCCTGAGGAAACGGATCTTAAGAGGTTAGAGAGTTTTCATGATCATATAAAAGAACGTTTCCCTGAGAAACATGAACAGCGTTTTTTAAAGGCAGACTTCAAGTTATCACAGAAAAACAAACTCTCCCATCTTCCAACTAAGACCGGAACGTAGGGATACCTTAAAGAATTCAATTGATCATTTTATGACACTGATTTCAAGACAATGGGCCAATCCTGCCACAAGATTTTTCAGACTCAAACAAGAGTGGGAAGAGGCTACAGCACCTCTTTCATCAATTACCGAGATTGCAATGCACCCGGCTTGTCAGCAAATTGTTGGCATGGGGCCGATTGCTATTCCCTTTATAATGCGTGAATTGGAGAACAGACCAGCCCATTGGTTTTGGGCCTTGAAATCAATCACTATGGAAGATCCTGTCCCACCGGATAAAAGAGGCCGAATAGGAGAAATGGCCAAAGCATGGCTCATTTGGGGAAGAGAGCATGATTATATAAAATGAGCAACGACTATATCGAAAAATCGTTTCCAAAACAACAGGACGGAGTTTCTGGCGATCTGTATGGGGCTGTTGCTGTCATCATGAAGAGATCCAAGTAACATGTAAAAATCAATGAATATCAAAATTTCACGGATATCCTCAAGTTGCACATCGGCCCGCCGCTTAGTTCTACGAGACCCCAAAACGCGAAAAGCACATGAAAAAGACTTTTGATATAAAAGTTTTCATATCAAGCAGAGAATCCTGTTGTGAGGAGTGTCATGAAAATCTTGGACGAAAGGCCTGGGTTACACTCGTCAAAGACAAAGGAGCGCTCTGTCTATCGTGTGCCGACCTTGATCATCTTGTATTTTTGCCGGCTGGTGATGCTGCGCTGACACGACGTGCACGAAAACATTCAACCTTATCGGCAGTGGTCTTAAAGTGGAGCCGTGCCCGAAAACGATATGAAAGACAAGGTCTTCTTGTCGAAGTCAGGGCACTTGAACAGGCTGAACAAGAATGTCTCGCTGACAGTGAGGTTAGAGCACGCCGCGTAGAACGTGCCGCAGCACGGCGGGCCGAGCTTGATCAACAATACATACGGCAGTTTGCCCGACAAGTACGTAAACTTTTTCCTGGGTGCCCACCTGGAAGGGAATTGAGCATTGCCGAACACGCTTGTCTGAAATACAGTGGTCGTATCGGGCGTACCGCAGGAGCCAAATCTTTTGACAAGCAAGCGATTCAATTGGCTGTAATCGCACACATTCGACATGCTGAGACAGAATATGATTTCTTTCTTGCAAAAGGGTACGACAGATTTGATGCACGAGCCGCAGTAAAAGATTCAGTCGATCAGATCCTGATGAAGTGGAGAGAGATCGCAGGAGTTCTGCATTTTCGGAACAATCTCCTGCATTAAATCGTGAAAGGAATAATCGGTATCACCAATAAAATGTCTATGTGCAATAATTGCACGGCATTTAAGAGATCCCTCAACCCCTGTAATCCCGTCTTCGTAAAAATGCGTTGGAAATCGCTCCACATCGGGAAGTGTTTTTTTAGCGGTATTTTCTGAGTGAGATAAAGCTATTCTCAACTTTTCCGTGGGATTTGCTGCTGCTGATGTCAACTCAGCAAGTTCTTTCATCAGTTTGTCATGGTCTTTTATTTCTACGGAATCTTCGCTAAAAAAGTCATTATGTCTGGGCGGGCCGTCAGGATTATGCCTGAACAGTTTGTTCACAACGGCAATATCGGTAACCATGGCAACCGATCTCGGTATGTGCTTGTCGAAAAACAGGATCGCTCTTTTTTACTCTATCGATTTCAGTGTCGTCATCGTCGCCTTTCGAAAATTGGTCTGAACAATATTTTTTCGATATTTTTCCTATGGCAGTTACAACATGTTTTTTCCTGTCTCTTGGTCTTGAAGGCAGCAGTTTATTATCATAAAGATCCATTTCCGACCACAGCCGATCATCTTTTTCACGGTTTTCAATAAAAACACGAAGCATGTTTTTAAGTGTTATGCTGTCCCATTCAATTCTTATCAAGGAAGGTCTGTCGCCTTCATCTTCAATGTGAATGATTCTTCCCTGCCACCCGCCGATGTCATATTCTTCATTATCAGGGTCAGAAGTACCCTTTTTGACAACAACCGAATGCCCTTCTTTAAATTGCGGTTTAAACTGAATTACGTTATTTTTTCTATTTTTGTTCTTTCGTTGCCATTTTCCACCTTTTATTAACCGAATTAAAGCACTTGCTTCGCGCTATGAAAACAAAATGCAATAGCGCGCCACACAATTTTGTCATAGATTTGTAAGGAACGTCAAAACCATTAGATCAGCCATTCGACTTGAATTATCTCTTCTTTTTCAAGCACTCTGAACTCAGGATCTCCCGAAAGCAGAAAGCATCCGTGAATTTTGGCCAAGGCTGCAGCAAATGAATCTGCATAAGAAATCGGGTAGTTTGCCTTGAGTGTAGCAGCAGTCATAAGGAGATTCTCATCAATGTGATCGAGAAAAGTCAAAGGAAAGGCCTTGATTCTAGAATAAGCTAAGTCCGCTGAATTCCGTCCTTGTTCTCTAAGTGTGATATAATAAACTTCTCCAAGTTGAATCGCATGCAAATAAAGCCGACAATCGCCTTTACGCGCCTGCTTGAGAAGTCTCTCCATCCGTTCGGAAAAGGGTTCATTTTCAAGATAGCCGATTAAGGCATAACTATCGAGTACGAATCTTTTTGCCATAGCCAATCCTTTTGTTTTCCCGTTCCTTTTCACGCTTTTTTTCCTGAAGATAAGCCTTCAAAATACCAGAACCCGAAAACATCCCACGTGCAGCCTCAATGGGGTCTTCTGAATCCGGTACCATCAAAATGCCCTCTTCTTTTTCGATCCAACGAATAGACGTAGAAGAGTGTATTCCGTATTTTTGCCTTATTTTCTTAGGAATGACGACCTGCCCTTTGGACGTAACCTTTGATTGTGCGGAATGCATTTATGTCTCTCCATCAATTATTGAATTAAATTCCATCAAGCTGATTGGCATTGAAGCCACATCAGCCGAAAGGATGGTTAGCTCTACACAGGGCTGACGAGTCTGCCCGCCTTGATATAGAACTTTCAGATAAATAATTTCGCTGCGTTATCAGTCGTCGACGTATAACTAATACGCCTTCCTCCTTCTGGCCTTGTGAAATTAATTATCTGAAAGTCTATAGATATGGCTACACGGGAGGTAAGAAATTGTCAAGACCTGTTTCTTACTTTTTTTGGAAAACCTTCCTTGCAGCAGCTATAATGATCGGCGTTTACAGGGAGCCATCCCAAACAATGATAGGGGATGGGGCTTTATTCTTAAAGGCGGTTTTCTGTTGACCATAAGTAGCTAATTTGGTATGGATTTTTGAGTAAATCCCTTAGGAAAGGAAAAGATATGTTGACAGAAATGCGACTACAGATAGCAGGCTTTCGGGACGTACATTAGTTTATAGGTTGCTGTCAAGCTTTTAACGAGTAATTGTGGCGTATAACCAATTGCTCTCCGCGTTTAACCTGCGGGTTGCGAAATCTTCAGAAACAGAGCAAACTGCGAGCCGCAACCGTCTTTTTATATTTCCTACGCCAGGGACGACCAACTGCGCTCTTATCCTGATTTACTTTTAATTTCAATGGCCACGTTTTTCCAGTTCCTTATACAGTTGATTGGGTAAGTGATTTGAAAGCAATGGTTCTGCAAAGCTTTAAGAGAAATGCAATTTGTCATAATTCTCTGGTTCAGCATCAGGCACCTTATCTAATACTCCCTGAAATTTTTTTCGATTTGCTTTCTGGCTCCTTTTTCCCAAGTAGGCTTCAGTCAATAACGAGGCCATTTTTTCAGCATCTGGCTTGACACACAAGGCCGGATTTTCGTATGCTCGTTCCCGAAAAATAGAACGTTATGGCTTGAGTTTATCCTTTTAACAAAAATATACAAAAGTGCCTCTTTTTTCTTAATGCTCACTAATACGCTCAAACAGACAGACGTTTTAAATTTAAATGCCCGCCACCTCAAATTGTTAACAAGTTACTTTTGAGTTTTCAAATTTCTGATAAAGAGATATTTGCTAATATAAAAAATAAAAATGTTGCTACTATATAACCAACGAGAAGAAAATATATCCTTGATGGATACAGTCGATTGTTTTCGGCTTGATGCTAATAGAAAAATTAATCCGTCCACACGATCAGAATTTGGTCAGTTTATGACCAATGCTTCTGTGGCTAACTTTATGTCCTCACTTTTTGCAAATATGTCAGGTGAAGTTCGGTTGTTAGATGCCGGAGCCGGTGTTGGTTCTCTTACGGCTGCTTTTGTCCAAGAAGCCTGTAATCGCCAAGAAAAACCAAATACAATTAATGCTACGGTTTATGAAATTGAACCGATATTCTTTGAGCATTTAAAAGAAACATTATCTAAATGTAAAAAACTGTGCTCTTTAAATAATATATTCTCTGATTTTACTTTTTTCAAAGATGATTTTATTGAGACAAACAGTGATTTGCTTTCAAATAGTTTGTTTGATAAAAATAAATTAAAGGAATATTCTCATGTTATACTAAATCCTCCCTATAAAAAAATAGTATCATCATCAAAGCAACGAAAGCTTTTGAGTAGAATCGGCATAGAGACGTCAAATTTATATACAGGTTTTTTGGCAATCGCCATCAACTTACTACAAAATAATGGCGAAATGGTGGTGATCGTTCCCCGTAGCTTCTGTAATGGTCCGTATTTCAAGCCATTTAGAAAATTATTACTTTCCACTACCGCATTTAAACATATACATGTTTTTGGGTCTAGAAAAAAGGCTTTCAAAGAGGATGATGTTTTACAGGAAAATATTATTTTCCATGCGATAAAGGGGGGAATAAAAGACAAAGTAATGATAACATCCAGTCATGGCCCTCAATTTGAGGATATGACACAACGTTCGGTTTCTTATGATAAAGTAGTAAAACCGAACGATGCAGAAAAATTTATACACATTGCTACCTCCGATATGGATCAATACGTAGTTGATCGTATTTCCACATTTAACAAATCCCTTGAACATCTTGACATAAAAGTATCCACAGGCCCCATAGTCGATTTCAGATTAAAAGAAGATTTGCGTGAATATCCAGAGGAGAATACAGTTCCCCTTTTGTATCCGTTGCATTTTAATCTTAAAAAAATCGAATGGCCTATGGAAAGCAAAAAACCAAACTATATTAAAATATCAAAAAATAGTAAAAAATGGCTTTGGCCTAATAAAGGATATTTTGTACTCACTAAACGATTCACTGCAAAAGAAGAAAAAAAACGTATCGTCGCTGTTGTCTATGATTCCTCACTGCCCGGCGAACTAATCGGTTTTGAAAATCATCTGAATGTTTTTCATAAGGGACAAAAAGGTCTTTCAAAAAATATAGCATACGGACTATCAATTTATCTTAATAGTACTCTGGTTGATAAATACTTCCGTTTATTTAGTGGGCATACGCAGGTTAATTCAACAGATTTGAGGTCGCTTTATTATCCTTCGCTACATGTACTCGAATCTCTTGGAAGTAAAATAGATGAAAATTATCCGAATCAACACAAAATAGATGCATTAATTAATGAGGAATTAACGCAAATGCCAGATAATAAAGGATTTGATCCAGTTGAAGCGCAACACAAAATTGACGAGGCTTTAGAAATAGTTAAGGCTCTTGGCCTTCCTCATGGACAACATAATGAAAGATCTGCTTTGACATTGTTAGCAATTCTAAATTTACGCTCAGAGTTAAGCTGGAAAAAATCAGAAAGGCCATTAATGGGCATCACACCTATAATGGATTGGTGTCGCAATAATTATGGTAAAGAGTATGCACCAAATACTCGTGAAACATTTCGAAGACAGACAATGCATCAGTTTGTTGATGCCGGCATAGCCTTCTATAACCCCGATCAACCGGATAGGCCTGTGAATAGTCCTAAAGCACGTTATCAAATTAGCATAGAAGTCTTTGATGTTATCCTGACATTCGGCACAGATAAATGGAAAGAAGCTCTGACAAAATATCTCTCACAGCAGGAAACTCTTGCACATCGTTACGCAAAAGAACGGGATATGCAGATGATTCCCGTTGAATTGGCTGAGGGAAAAGAAATCAAGTTAACGCCTGGAGTTCACAGCCAGCTTATAAAGGAGATCATCAGAGAGTTCGGGCCGCGTTTTGCCCCTGGAAGTGAAGTGATTTATGTCGGAGATACAGGTGATAAAACAGGTTACTTTCAAAAAGACGGGCTGAAAGAGTTGGGCGTTGAAGTCGATAGACACGGTAAAATGCCGGACGTTGTTCTCTATTACCCGGCAAAAAACTGGCTGCTTCTAGTAGAAGCTGTAACCAGTCATGGGCCAGTTGATGCCAAGAGACATAGTGAACTATCAAGACTTTTTGAGACGGCTGAGCCCGGACTGGTTTATGTTACAGCATTTCCAGACAGAGCAACAATGGGAAGATACCTTGCTGAAATATCATGGGAAACAGAAGTCTGGGTGTCTGAAGCTCCAACACATATAATCCATTTCAATGGAGAAAGATTTTTAGGCCCATATGAATAAAAATAATGGCAGCGAGCCGGAGGACTTATATTGGAGAATGAATTACAGAAATATTTCGGATTCAATTCCTTTAAAAAAGGACAGAAAGAAGTAATCCTGAAGGTAATGAAGGGTCAATCTGTTGCAGCTATTTTCCCTACCGGTGCAGGCAAATCTCTTTGTTGTCAACTGCCTGCGATATTATTGCCTGAAATGACTCTTGTTGTCTCTCCTTTGCTTTCATTGATGAAAGACCAGCTCGATTTTTTGTTGGCCCATAATATTTCTGCGGCCCGGCTGGATTCAACTCTTAAAAGAGAAGAATTCAATGAAGTCATGGAAAAAGCAAAGAATGGAAAATTAAAAATACTGATGGTTTCAGTGGAACGTTTCAAGAATGAACGATTTCGCTATCATCTTCAAAACATGAATATTGTGCTGCTGGTCATCGATGAAGCGCATTGTATTTCCGAATGGGGCCACAACTTTCGACCTGAATACCTGAAACTGCCTGTTTACCGGAAAGAATTCGGCATAAAACAAATAATGCTGCTGACCGCTACCGCAACAAAACAGGTAATTGATGATATGTGCCGAAAGCTGAATGTTTCACGTGAAAACATTACAATTACCGGATTCTACCGCGAAAATCTTTTTTTGACAAGATTAACAGGATGGACTGGATTAAAGCGCCATTGTATAGTAAATTAAAAATATGGGCTTGAGAATAATAGGGGGCGAGTTAAAGGGAAAAAAGCTTTATACGATACCCGGAACTTTAATAAGGCCAACATCCGACCGGTTGCGCGAGTCAATATTTAACATACTCTCTTGCGTGGTTAAAGAGGCGGTTGTTCTGGATCTGTTTGCCGGAACCGGAGCCCTCGGTATTGAGGCATTGAGTCGCGGGGCAGACTCCGCAGTATTTATAGACAATAATAAGAAAGCCTTATCAGTAGTTGAACGTAACGTACAATCATGTGCAGTTGACAACATGTCCCAAATTATCAGATGGAATATAGTTAAGAATTTAAACTGCATAAAGTCAGTTGATTCAAAATTTAATCTTGTTTTTATGGATCCTCCTTATAATAAGGGCTTGATAAAACCGACGCTGATTAATCTTCACGACAGCGGGTCTCTTGGAAAGGATGCCTGTGTTATCGTTGAGCATAGTCGTTTTGAGCCTGTTCCGGAAGATTGCAAGCAGTTTGAACTTACA
>Ga0255365_10074_pt1 | contig 22179 bp, 23 predicted proteins | sample ANMaggSeSYBR01J3_FD_182089 | JGI IMG/M metagenome (GOLD analysis project Ga0255365, IMG submission 182089) | Sediment cell enrichment communities from methane seep in Santa Monica Basin, California, United Staets - ANME aggregate JGI... | ecosystem: Environmental > Aquatic > Marine > Cold seeps >... | reverse complement strand
TAATAAGTTTATTGTCACTGGTTTTAAGATCTCAGGTAAACCTGTACACGATTCAAAGCATGCGATGACATTGCTAAAGCAATGTCATAAAACTCGCAGATTAAATTACTATGTCATGGATAAGGGTTACGATTCTGAAGATATACATTCTCTTGCAAGAGAAAAACTAGGATTAATTGCCATGATTCCTTTGAGGCAAAGGAAAAGAAAGAAGATCAAGGTAAGTACCGTAGAAAAATGAGATGGGAATTTGATGTGGAACTGTATCATAATAGAAATCTGGTAGAAACGATGTTCTCTGTCCTGAAACGAAAATATGGGGAGGAAATCAGGGCAAAAAAGTACTGGAATCAACTAAAAGAAATTAAATTTAAGTTATTAGTGCATAACCTTGACAGGTATATCAGAGTTATATTTATTGTTCAAATGAGGATTTCTACAGAGCCCTAAAATCATTCTTATTTAGAAGCAAAATTTATATCACCGATACCCAAGATAGTTTTATTAAGGAATTAATGGGGGAATAATATCTTGAACAAACTAATAGTATTACTTTTATTGATTGCAGCGATCTGTGCCGCTGGATGTGTGGATAACACTGAACAGATCATAGACGAAACCGAGATAGAAGATGGTGTATCAGAGATGGTAGAAGATGAAGTATCCGATCTTGTCGAAGGAGAAGACAATGAAACCATGGATATGGATACAGAAGAGCACATGGGAGTGGCGGTAGAAGTGATGATCGAAGACTTCAAATTTGCTCCTCAGGAGATCCGCATATCCGTTGGTGACACAATTAAATGGACAAATCTGGACTCAGCACCACATACAGCCACAGATAACAACGATATGTTCGATTCAGGAACACTTGCCAAAGGAGAATCATTCATTATGACCTTTGAAGAGGCAGGAACTTACGACTATATCTGCACCATTCATCCATGGATGGAAGGAACCGTAATAGTTGAAGCCTGAACACCTGATTTGAAATATATAGATACTAAAAGATTGACTTTTCTCAAAGAACTGAGGGGAACTCCCCTCTAATTTTATTTACAGGGATCTGTACCCTGGTTAGCAATTCATCTTATGGGACTTCTGCAGGGTCATTGAGGTAGATGGAACGTGCAGGACTAAAGGGTCGTTTAAAACCATTTGATATTTGATATTTGATATATTATTTTTGAAAAAGCAAGATATGGGGTACCTGATACTTTTAGCTATAAGTATTAGAAATTTGTATTTCGTAAGTTCTTGAAGTTCGAATTTAATACCCCGCACGAAAATATAGGGTATATATACAACGTAGAAAAAGTGTACACTATCAAAAAGCACTTAGATTATTTATCTTCTATTACTTCAAAGCTTCAAAAGTCCCATAATAGAGGAAGTGTCCTTAGTTAAAGAGGATGTGAATTAAATATTTCCAGATCATTCAGTATCAATGTGACAAAAAGAAAAAAAGATGCGAATGAATACGAATTACCCGGAATTCAAAAAAACGCCCTGGATAATTGGATAACGTTAAATATACTGCCACAAAAAATACCAAATGATATTTACGCCAGTTATGCACTTAAACTTCTTTTTGAACAAACACCAGATGGTTTCTTCATCACAAATAAGCAGTTTAAAGAAGCGATGGTCAGATGTGATTTCTCACCTGTAAATAAAAATAAATTAAATTGGGATTTTCGAGTTTCTCTAAAATCTCCAGAGTTGAAATGATCTAAATGAGGTTATAAACCTAACATCTATTAAAAAAGCTTATCCAATTTTCCATAATAAAGAAAAACAGGCACTTAATCAATTCAATATCACACCTTTTATGCAGCAAAATCCTGAGTTTCTTCCTGAGATCCTTGGAGATCTGATGAATGCCTACTATGGAGGATGGTGTGAATGCAGAAGACCCACTGAACGAGATGGTATTGTTTGAAAAAGGCAATGCTTTGAGTGGACTGAAACGTGATGATGAAACAATAGAATACTATGATAGAATTCCAGAAATTAGTCCATATGCTGACGAAGTCCGATTAATGAAGGACAAACTTCTCAAAAGGAAGAGGTAACTCAATCCTCAAGTGGAAAGAAGTACCTTCCCCTGTCAAACCTAATGGGAAGGCACACTATCTAACCATAATGAAGTGGATAATTCAGGAATAGTTGGAAGTGATAAACACTCATCAAAACGCATTCTAGCATGGGAAATTACTTGCTCATCAGGGTTTGTACAGTCTATGATGTTTTTCTGTTCTACCATTTCAATCATCTCCAATTTGATCTGATTTGCCGTTTGGGATCTTCTTTTTTGACTTAGCGTCCTCATATCTCGGATGCTGTCTTGAAGTGCATTTTTGCAACTTCGTGTAACCTATCCCTGCCATACTTTTCAATGAACTTTGCACCAACCTTCTTAACCTTATCCGATGCACCCTTTGGGAATGTTCCGATATACTTCTCGTTCATTTCCTGTATAGCCTCAAGGAAAGCCACACGTGCAAGAATTGATGCTGCAGCCACTGCAATTGATTGTTCTTCTGCTCGGGGTATCTGAACAGGCTTCTCATCGATGTTCCATTTGAGAAGTTCATCCTCGACCATGCTGTCGTGATATGAAAATTTGTCAATTATGATGCTATCGCCCCGCTGGTATAGGTCTCTGATCGCACTTACATGGTTTACGGTAAGCATAATGTTCAGGTTCTGAAAATTTTCATAGCATTTATTGTATGTAACTGGTTCAAGGATCTTCACTGAGAACATATCAGCTGAAATTGAGCTCTTTATCTGTTTTGCAATAGAAATGTTCTGAGTATCAGTCAACTGTTTGCAATCCCTGACACCGAACCCCTCAAGAATTGATTCAATTTTTGGAGTGGTCTTTACTGCAGCTACCACAAGAGGACCAAAGAAATCACCCTTCCCTGATTCATCAGAGCCAATTACACTATGTCCACTTGCAACAGGCAAATCTATAGATGATGTTAACTTTTCTTCAGGAATTGAAATATTCTTATTTGTAGGTGAAGGTACTGCAGTTTCTATGAGTGCAATACGTATTTCTTCTGCTTCAGGTGATGTATCTAACTGTGATAGGTCAACTTTTATTCCATTCTTTCCGTTATATATTCTAATTACGCGAGAAAACTGGTTCTTTGATACGCTAAACTGAATTCCATAATTAATTTTTTTTGGTGAATCTATGTTAAACCTTGGAGTAAGGATTGATCTTATCTCATTGTACTTGTCAATTGTTTTCATCTTATTTTACCTTATTATTATTTATTAATTCTAAGTCTGATATTTTCATTCGGCTCTTATTCCTTGTTCCCGTATATCAAATGGATACATAACCTTGTTTACAAATTGGTTATTGTGTGACAAAAACGTGATACATATGTTTAATTGTAATATGATAAAACATTAAAAAGAATAGCATAAAAAGGTTATTTGTCAATATTTTCAACATTACCAAGTGTTTCTTTTTTGAGGAATGATATATTTGCAAAACGATTATATGCAGAAACTATTTACTATAATCTAACTTTTTATACAGAAGTTGTCATGTCTTAAATATTTTGATTTAAGAATCATTCAAACGATAGGAGGAGAGAACGACAGTGAACATTTCTATCAGATTAGAAGAAGAAAATGACTTCAACAGTGTAGAATACATGACAAGAGAAGCATTCTGGGATTTATACAAACCAGGATGTGATGAACATCTTGTAGTGCATAAAATAAGAAAAGTACCTGCATTTGTAAAAGAATTAGATTTTATTGCATGTGATAAGGATACGATCGTCGGCAATATTATCTATTCAAGAGCTAAGGTCCTAAATGAGGAAAATAAAGAATTCGAAGTTTTATGTATGGGCCCATTTGCAGTATTGCCATCATATCAAAAGCAGGGAATCGGTTCTTTATTAATGAATCATTCTATCGAAAAAGCAAGGCAGTTGGGATATAAGGGTATTATTATTTTTGGAAATCCCGACTATTATCATCGTTTTGGTTTTGTCAATGCTAAAGAATATAATATCCAGACATCCTGGGGTGATGATTTAGATGCATTTATGGCATTGGAACTCTACAATGATAGCTTGAGGAGCATTTCAGGAAAATTTTATGAGGACGACGTTTTTAAAATCGAAGATGGGGAACTGGAGGAGTTTGAAAAACAATTTCCCTACAAAGAGAAGCATGTTACGGACACTCAATTAAAACTATAAATGTAGTTCATACATCTATAATTTTTCTAACATTTCGTGACTTGAAATTCAAATCTTCTTCCTTTGCTTTTTTCTTCCAATCAGAATAAGAAATACTAATATTGTTTGCAGAACAAGTAGTTAATAGCAAATTGCTTGTTAAAGAACAAATTGAAAAAATATGAGGTTATAAAGTGAACAAAGTAAAAATTATTGGGATTGGAGGAAGTCCTCGGAAAAACGGAAACACCGATATCCTGCTTGACAATTTTTTAAAAGGGGCAGAATCAGCAGGAGCTGATACAAAAAAAGTCTTGTTGAGGAATTATTCTATTGAACCCTGCATTGGTTGTGAAGCCTGTAGAAAAGCTGGAACCTGTACGCAGTTCCATGATGGAATGAATCTCCTTTATCCTGAGATCGAAGTCTCAAAAGGTCTTATCCTTGGCTCTCCCACATACAACTACAACATAACATCGTCTATGAAATCCTTCATCGATAGGTTATACCCTTACTATAATTTCACAAATGATCGCCCTAGAAAGTATTCAAGCAAACTTGCGAACCAGGGTCGGAAAGCGATTGTCTTTTCTATCTGTGAACAATTAGAGATCGAAGAAATGGGGTTTGCACTCGAAGCTATGGAAATGCCTCTTGAAGCCTTGGGTTATGAGGATATCGAAAAGTTCCCAGTGACTGGTTGTTTCGATCGGGGAGTTGTCTCAAAAGATGCTGAAGTTCTAAAGAAAGCATTTGAAGCTGGTAAAAAACTGGCAGTGGATCTCCGTTAAACCGATGTGGAAATTATTGTGTTATTCATCAATACCTTCTCAAACCTTTCCATTACATGAGCATTGAGAGTAAACGGTTTATCACTCATAGCGTTCTGCTTCATGTAATGCGAAGTACCCTTTGAGAAACCCATATTCTTCCATTCAACATAAGGCATGTCAATGATCGTCTTCCTCAGAAAATCAGATCAAAACCAACTTTTAATGTTAATAAAGCATTAATATATATTGCATTCCATTATTTTTCTAAAGTGTATTGCCAAGAGGTGTTATGTGTGTCAAAAAATATGTGTGCATGGAAAAAAGATGACATAAAAGACAAGGAAGATGAATTCAAAAAACTTGTTACAGGTGCAAAATTCTATTGCAAAAATTGTGGAAGGGCATCAAATGATATGAAGTACCTTTGCAGACCGGGGAAACTATAAAGCAATCATGAGGCACATTAATTAGTTTACTTAGCTGGTTTGGGCACTTTAGGAGCAGTCCTAATAATAGGAGTAGTTTATTTGTTAAATTGGGCAGACCAGATATAAGTTAGATCTTATGTTTCATCAGCAACATTCTCCCCACAGATCCAATCTCTCCCTCACATGAACATTGAGAGTAAATGTCTTATCAGCTTTAGCGTTTTGTTATATGTAATACAATGTACCCTTAGAAAACCCCATCTTCTTCCTATACTCAATCCTGTTGACATCCATTAGTATCTCAGTACATGCCATTATCATTTGCAGATTCTTCTGGTATCATTTGTATGCTGTCCCAGTGCTCAACTATTTTTCCATTTTCATCAAATCTGAAAAAATCCATTGTAACATATTCTTTGTTACCTGGCCATATTTGATGTGTGTGCAGAGCAACCAGATTACATTCTGCTGTGGCTCTCACAAATTTGATATTTTTCTCAGGATATTCTTCCTGCATCCTTTCAAAGTATTTGATGAATTCTTCTTTTCCATCTCCCACCAATGGATTGTGCTGAATGTATTCTCTTCCTACGTATTTTTCAGTTGCTTTTCTGGGATTTCCTTCGTAGGCCATCTTATAGAATGCAATTGCATTTTTCTTGTTTTGTTCTAAATTATCTTCCATTATAGTCGCTCCATTCTTTTCTAATGAGTGTGATCTTTTAATCTGTTGATATGTATAACTCAAGAAAAAGCTAACTGAATTTTATTATTTATTCTTTTTCACTAGTATCAAGAGTTGGTGCTCATTTAATTTCATCATTTTGAGTAAATAAAGGACTGTAAGCTCATAAAATTAATAGTTTGATTTCCAATATAATTTCATTTGTTTTTTGTTCATTAACCACAATTGCAAGTAGAAATATATTGTTTAAAATTCAAAAGGTCCTTCATTGCACATTTCCCATAACTTCCCCCATTCTTTAATTTATAGGCAAAACAACTTGTACAACCTTTAAAGTTGATGTCATAAAGAGGGATCATTTATGTATCTGCACCTTCAAGAGCTTTTCCAACAGGGTTGTTGTATTCCATTTTTTTCTTGGACTTCCGTTTATAGCGACTACTTTCATGTTCTCCACCTCTCAATTTCAAGTTTTATTTGTATGACTCATTAGCAAGTGGATGCATAATTTCATAAATAATAATAAAAAAGAAAAAGATTCGATCAATTGATCAACTAATATTAATCTTGGATCTTCTTCAACAACCATGCCATATTCTCGCCGAGATTTTTCATTGTCTGGATTCCCTCTTCATCAGATTCAACATCTCCCGGTGCAAGCCCGATACCCATGTTCCAGTAACTTGAACCCGGGATAAACATCTGGTTTATTGTAAAGAGGTGATTGATAGAATCAAATGCATGAATTGCACCTCCCCTCCTGACAGCTACAACAGCTGCTCCAACCTTGCGCTTGAAAAGTACATCGTTTGCAAGAGAAACAGAACCTGCCCTGTCTATCAGAGCCTTAGTTTCTGTATTGACATCAGCAAAGTATGTAGGAGTTCCAATGATGATCCCATCAGCTTCGATCATCTTTTCAATGCAATCATTGATCATGTCGTTCTTGATGATACAGCGATTGTCCTTGTTCTCCCAACACTTCATACAGGCAGTACATCCTCTGACAAGGTTGCCACCAAGCTGGATAATTTCGGTCTCAATTCCTTCTTCCTCAAGTTTTGAAAATACATTTTTAATAAGCTTTGCTGTGTTCCCGTCTTTTCTGGTACTTCCATTAATTGCTACGACTTTCATTTTGATAACTTCCATATTTTGAATTATGCAAATACAACGAATTGCCTTATATAATATTAAATGACATTTGATATACATATACCACATACAGACATCCTATATAGTCACTAACAAAAAGTATAGTAAGGTCAAATTATGGAAAACGATGAGAAACTAATCAATATCAGGAACAACAAAGAGTACCACTGCCCTGTAGAAGCGACCCTTGATGTTATCGGGGGAAAATGGAAACCTCTTATCCTCTGGCAGCTAAAAGAAGTTGAAGTAATACGTTATAACAAACTACAGCAAAACCTCTATGGTGTTTCCCCGAGAATGCTAACAAAACAACTAAGGGAGCTTGAAGAAGATGGCCTGGTAAACCGGAAGATGTATCCGGAAATTCCCCCAAAGGTCGAATATTCATTAACAGAATTTGGTAAGACCGTTGCTCCTATACTTGAAGCGCTTTGTGACTGGGGTAGTGAGTATCTGGGTAGGCAATGTACTCTTGGACAGGAAGAATAATACATTACTTTTGCTCTGTAGATAACCTATTAAAACAACTATCAACAGACTGAAACTGGCAACTTTATTCAACAACATAGGTTACTCTTAAAATTATTGTGAGTTTCCATTTGAGTCGGAATAAAAAGGATTTCTACAAAGACTGAATTACATCAAATATTAAATGGTGTGACGTTAATCACACCTTGTCCATCCACATGCTGGACAACTTCTACATCCATCAATGCGTCTTATCTCTTCACCACATTCCGGGCAAACACCCTTCAATGATGTCTGTAGTTTAATGACTTCTTGAACACTTCTTGGTGTTTCGATTACTTTATCCATTGTACCGGCAACCGAATCTTGTGTCAATGATCTGATGTAATTAGCCACGATTGAGGGACATGACTTACCATCAGTATCGCGACCTTTACATGCATCACACTGAATCTTACTCCAATGATGTGTGAGGCTCTTGATATTTGCTCTTCCCTGCAATGCAAGTGATACAGTGATCGCAAGTGCAGCAGAATGAGCTTTACATCCACCACCAACAGTGGTCATGAACAACTCCCAAAGAATCGCATCATTGCCATCGTTTATTGGATTCTGGAACGATTTGCAATATAATTCACCACATCCGGTTGTGAACTTTATCCTTCTACCGTTTACAGTTTCCTTTGGATGCAAGTCAATTTCTGTATTGTAATTCAATCTGAAGAGATTCACCCTCTGAAGAAGCTCACTCTTATCTTCAGGAGATAATCTTTCCATTGCAAAAGCGAATGTCTCAGGATTCATGATGTCAATCTGAGTAGGAGCGATATCTTCTTCGATATCCGCTTCTTCAATATCTGTATCGCCGCATATTTCAAGGAGCTTTATATCTTCCTTGTCTGATTCTTTTACAGCAACGATCACCTGGTCGTCCCTGGAGCCATCACGATAGACTGTTATACCCTTGCAGCCGAGTTTCCAGGCCATCATATACAATTCTCCTATTTGCTCAGATGTAGCATCATAAGGGAGATTTATGGTCTTTGAGACAGCGTTGTCAACATACTTCTGGACTGTAGCTTGCATCTTCACATGGTCTTCAGGTGAAATATCGAAAGCTGTGATGAAATATTCCTTCACGTGTTCCGGGACATCAGCCAAGTTTCTCACCTTCAGAGATGGAGTTGTCCTGAGTGTTTCCATCAGTTCTTCAGAATAGAAACCTTCTTCCTTCGCCACCTTCTCAAAGAGTGGATGAACTTGAATGAATTCACTATCAACGATCTTCCTCTTATACACGAAATTGAAGTTAGGTTCAATTCCAAATGAAACACCAGCGAATGTTGCAAGTGTACCTGTAGGTGCGATCGTTGTAATCTGACAATTTCGTGGTGTCTTCTGTGATGGAAGGTTTTCTTGCTTGAACTCAGGGAATGTACCGAATTCACGGCCAATCATGTTTGATGTAGCCCATCCAACATCATCAATGAACTTCATTACCTTTCCAACCATTTCACGACCTGCATCACTGTCATAAGGTAATTTCATGTACAGCAACATGTCTGCAAGTCCCATGACACCTAATCCAATCGGTCTGGTATTGTGTGCCATATCATGGATTTCAGGTAATGGAAAATGATTCACATCGATGACTTTATCCAAGAATGTGACTGCAATTTCAGTGATCTTCTTGAGGCGGTCAAAGTCAATTATATAGTGTCCATCTTCCACAGGTTTTAGCATATTGACCAAGTTTATTGAACCAAGATTACATACACCGAATGGAATGAAATAGAACTCACCACAGGGATTCGATGATTTGATCGCACCGAGATGAGGAACAGGATTAGTGGAATTTACCACATCAATGAATATCATTCCAGGTTCGCCGGATTCCCAAGCATTCTTGCATATGATATCAAATATCTCACGGGCATCCGTAAGGATTACTTCTTTATTATGAGGATTCACCAGTTCAAAATCATCGCCCTTCTCAACAGCGTCCATGAAAACGTCAGACACACCAACGGACAAATTAAAGTTTGTCATCGTCTTGTCATTCTTCTTACAAAGGATGAAATCAAGAATATCTGGATGATCCACACGGAGAGTACCCATGTTTGCGCCACGTCTCATACCACCTTGCTTGACTTCTTCTGTAGTTGCATTGATGATTTTCATCCAGCTGAGAGGACCAGATGCAACACCATTTGTTGATGATACAGGGGAACCCTTTGGTCTAGTTGAAGAGAAGTCAAAACCAGTCCCACCACCGCTTTTATGAACAATAGCAGTGTTTTTTACGGTCTCCATTATTTCAACTATATCATCTTCAACAGGTAATATGAAACATGCAGAAAGCTGTTGTCTGTCACCTTCTTTACCTGCATTTGCCAATGTAGGAGAATTTGGCAAGAAATCAAGGTTGTACATTACATCAAAGAATTCATCTACTAATTCTTTGTCACCATTTGATATTACAAATGCGACTCTTTCACATAGTCCTCTCCAATCCTCACCCTCATGGTAATACCTTTTACCGAGGATATCTTCAGCAATGGAGCTAAGTGTTTTGCATTGCGTTGTTATTCCCATTTTTTCACCTTATAGTTTTAAGCAAACAAGTTCATCATTTGTACTCTAATAATCAATCTTCAGCTTTGTAGAAATCCTTTTTATTCCGACTCAAATGGAAGCTCACAATAATTTTAAGAGTAAACCATTTTTTTGAATAGTGTTGCCAGTTCCAGTCTGTTGATAGTTGTTTTAATAGGCTGTTTTAATAGGTTTTCTACAAACCATTTTATTCATGGTGATGATGTTTCAACACCATGCACTGTAGTAACCATCTTTTTCCATTACATACACCGGAAAGTCGAAGAGTTCCGAGAGTTTTTCTTCAGTTAGCATGTCCTCTTTACTGCCATCGGCGAATATCTTTCCATCCTTGATGAGAACAACTCTTCCAATCTCGGGAATGATGTCCGCAAGTTCGTGGGTAACAAGGATAATGTTTGTTCCGCAAGCTGCTATCTTCCTTGTGGTTTCCCGGAACTTGTGATGACTCTTTATATCAAGGCTGTTGGCAGGTTCATCAAGCACAAGTACCCTGGGATTGTGAACCAGTGCTCTTGCTATTAGCAGCCTTCTGGCTTCCCCAGTTGACATTTTGGATATCAGTTTGTCGCATAAAGGAGATATCTCAAGGAATTTCATGACCTCAAATACGGTCTCTATCATTTCCGGCTTTACCTTATGGTTCGAATATATACCTATGCTGCTGAAAAAACCTGAGAGTACCACGTCGAAGCCACATATACTTCTGGCGTAATTGAACTGAAGGTCTCCGGACACAATTCCCATCAGATTCTTGAGCTCGGGCAGGTTCCATCTTTCCCTGCCAAGTATGCGAAAGCTCATATCACGTTCAGCACGGGGCCGATAATCACCGGTTATAACTTTTATTATGGATGATTTTCCGGATCCATTGGGTCCCACAATGGCCACGTTCTCACCCTGCTCTATTCGAAGATCGATGGAATCCAGTATGTTCTTTCCATCTCTGGAAACTATCAGGTTCGCCATTTCTATAAGTGCCGTTTGATCGAGATAATCTTCTTGCAGTTCGGTCATGTTAACGTGTACCTGTTTCTTACAGATTTATTTGCTCCCTTCCTGGAGTGAAACATTTTTCATACTGGCATTGCCTCATTCAATATATTCCCTAAATTTGGTTTTTGGGTTTTTTTGGGGCACAAGGTCTACTTTTATTCCTAAAGAGTCAGAAAGGTAGTTTTCAACAACCAAATCATGTTATGGCCGGTTTTTTCGTAGTTTGTATTCTTTCGTCATCAAATTCATCATCTCTCGGTGCAAGCCCAATTACACAGGTTCCAGTAAGTTGGACCTGTGTTCATCATATTAGTTATCCTAAAGAGATCGTTGAAGAAATCACAAACATTACTGTACTTGTCCTGCGAACAAAATACACTCAATGTACATATACCCCATACAGACTTTCTAAGTAGTTACTAACAAAAAATATACTTGAGTGAGGCAAAATAAAACGATAAGAAACTACTCAATATAAAGACCAACAAAGAGTATCACTGACCTGTGGAAGCAGCCCTTGATGTTATGGGAGGAAAATGGAAAACTCTTATCCTCTGGAAGCTAAAAGAAGTTGAGGTCATACGTTATAACAAACAACATTTATCCCACATAGTTAATATTCACCTTATTTTATAACTGAGAGTAAGCAACTTATCAGCCACAGCATTCGGTCCCATTTAGTAGAGAGTATCTTTAAAAAAATTCATTTTATTCCATTAAATATAAGGCATTAAAAAGACCTTGCGAATCACAAATTTAAAGTAGTTCAGAGCCCGAAATTATATAGAACTAATTATTACATATTAACCTATATTGAACTATTTACACAGGAATGTTAGCTCAGATCGAATAAAGGAGGGTTTCACTTGACAGATATTACACCAAAGGAAAGATTCATCCGATCGCTTGAAGGAAAAGAAGTCGACAAAGTACCCGTCTGTGCAGTTACACAGACAGGGACCATTGATCTTATGCAAGCCTCGGGTACACAGTGGCCGGAAGCACATTTTAATTCTGAGAAAATGGCCACACTCGCCATTGCAGGACATGAGGTAGCAGGTCTGGAAGGTATACGCTACCCATTCGATGGTACTGCTATTGCCCAGACATTAGGGTGTACCATGGGAGAAGGGACATTTGACACACAACCTTCCATCAACGATTTTCCTTTTGCGACCGTCGATGATGTGAAAGACCTGACAGTGCCTGAGAATTTCCTTGAGTCTGAAAGGATCAAGACCATTCTGGATGCCACTGAGATCATCAAGAAGAGAGCTGATGAAGATATACCAATAATTGCAGGTCACCTCGGACCAGCTGCTATTACTTTATCGCTTGTTGGTGTGAGGAACTACCTCATGTGGTTCATTTCAAACCCCGAAACCATCAAAGAACTGATAACCTTCAGTACTGATATTTGCATAGAATATTCAAATGCACTCCTGGAACGCGGGGCTGATGTTGTATGCATACCTGATTCAGAAGCAGGACCAGAATTGATCCCACCTCAATTCTTTGAAACCATGATATTTCCGGAATACAAAAGGCTTAACCAAAAGATCAAAGGAAAGACCATAGCCCATATGTGCGGAGATTCTGCCGATATCCTCGAGAAAGTTGCGATCTCTGGTTTCGATGGGATAAGCATAGAAGAAAAGGTAGAGATTCAATATGCAAAAAATGCCATCGGTGACAATGCCTGCCTGATAGGGAATGTTTCACCTGTTCACACACTTCTTGGGATGAAGCCCGAAGAGGTAAAAGAAGAAGCAAAACAGTGCATAGAGGATGGAGTAGATATTCTCGCACCCGGTTGCGGACTGGCACCACATACATCCCTTGAGAATTTGAAAACATTCGTTGCTGCAAGGGATGAATATTATTTGGAGAAAGGGCTCTTGTGAGTCCATTCTCCAACTATTTATCTTATTTTTATAAACTTTTTGATATTATTTGCACTCATTTCCAGGTAACTCTCGCAGGTTCCCTGCCCGGAATACCATTGACCTTATGCTCAGGATGACCGAACATCATACTGTATTGCACCACATGGCCTTGCGGAAGGTCCAGCTCATTTATGAGTGGTTTGTAGGATGTTGCGGCAATAGCAAGGAAACCAGCCCAGCATGTGCCGATATCGAATGCCTGTGCTGCAAGCTCGAACCATGAAAGTGCTATTATACTATCGGTATAACCAGTCGGATTCTCGGCCTCAGTGTGAGCAAAAGCCAAATGCGGAGCTCCCCTGCATATAGGGTCAACGCCATTTTCATAAGCTGTGATCAGAGTGGGCATCAGTGGCTTGAGGGGATGATCAATATCATCAGCGATGACTTCACGCATCCAGTCAATGGTCAAAGAAGTTATCTTCTTTACTTCCTCCGGGTCGTGGACAATGGTCCAATGCACTGGCTGATTGTTCATCCCGGAAGGAGCATAGCGTGCAATATCAAGTATTTCTTCAATTGTAGACCTCTCGACATTTTCATCCTTGTAGCTTCTGACAGAGCGCCGCATCACCATATATTTACCGATCTCTGATGATGTAAGAGAAGGAAAACTATCATCCTGAAGTTGATAGTAGGTCGAGTCGAACAAAGTGGAAATTGCACCCTCAGGACAGAACACTTCACAGTGTCCACATTTGGCACAATAGGCAGCTGCTTCTTCTGGACTGTAAGGAGTTCCACCTTCCGGACCAGGAAGTATTATTGACATCGGACAAAGTTCTACACATATCTCACAATTAGTGCACAGTTCAGGGTTTACAGAGATAACTTGCATACTATCACCTAACATTACAAAATTTATGTTCGTTTAATGTTGGTGTTAGGAACGTATAAACTTTTCATCTGTTCAGTCCGATCTGAAAAAAAAGGATGCTAGAATTAACTGAAATATCCTTTTGTTCTCAGACAGAACCTGACAAGCATCAGCATTACAGGAACTTCTATCAGGACACCTACAACAGTGGCAAGAGCAGCTCCTGAAGACAGACCAAATATGATAGTTGCAGTTGCAATAGCCACTTCAAAATGATTGGAAGCACCGATCATGGCAGTAGGTGCTGCATCTTCATAAGAAAGACCGCTCATCTTCGAAAGAACATAACCCAGCAAGAAGATTACACATGTCTGTATGAAAAGCGGAATAGCAATCCAGAGTATTGTCAGTGGCTGTGTGAGCATTACATCTCCTTTGAAAGTAAAGAGCATTACTAAAGTCACCAGTAAAGCTGTTATGCTGACCGGCGTAAGTAGTTGTACGAATTTAGTATTGAACCACTCTTCCCCCTTTACCCGGATGATCAATTTCCTGGATAGATAGCCTGATAAAAGTGGCAGAGCAACATAAATACCTACAGACAAGGCAAGTGCTTGCCAGGGAATTGGAAGATTTCCTACACCAAGAAGGAATCCACCGAGAGGACCATAAAATAAAAGCATTACCAGAGAATTTACTGCTACCATTACCAGAGTGTGGCAATCATTTCCTTTTGCAAGATTACCCCAAACAAGTACCATAGCCGTACAGGGAGCTATACCAAGAAGGATACAACCAGCAAGATAACTTTTCCAGAGAGGGATCTCCAGCATTTTAATCCCATCTATGAGAACTACAGTTCCGTCCCCATATACTGAACCTACAGATAGATCGAGACCAAATGGTATTTTGACAAGATCAGTGGCTTCCGGTCCGATAAATCCGAGGAAGAGAGTTCCAAGAAAGAAGACCGAAATCGCATACATGGTGAACGGTTTTATAAGCCAGTTTATGACCAATGTCAATCCCACGGGCTTGAAGTTCTTTCCGGCTTCAACTATTTCACCAAAATCTATCTTGACCATAATGGGATACATCATGAAGAAGAGACAAATTGCAATAGGAATCGAAACGACTGGTGCATCCCCTACATAAATGGAAAGACTGTCCAAATAGAGAGCAAGACCTGGAGCAAAGCTACCAACCAGTATTCCTGCAATTATACAAAAAAAGATCCATAAGGTCAGATACTTTTCAAAACCCCCCAATGCTTGTGGTTCTTTTGTGATACAGGATTTTGTTTTCATAGACATCGTTCCGTTCTTGCTGCTATAGCTAATAGACATTAACTTGCAAGTATTTCAACTTTAATTGAATTACATATCTGCACAATATAAATCTATTGATTCAGACGATCGATCTGTTCTGCATTAACAACATATAATATAAGACAAACATGTATTATGGGGAATTTATGTGGGTACTACAAGATCTATAAATAAAATAATAAAGAGCAGGCCGACCATTGAAGGAGCAGGAGTACACCTGAAAAGAGCTTTTGGTTTTAATCAGGCACCTCAACTGAATCCTTTTCTCTTGCTTGATGACTTTCATTCGAACGATCCGAATGAGTTTTTAATGGGATTTCCCTGGCATCCTCACAGGGGCATAGAAACCATAACCTACGTGTTGTCAGGAAAAATAGAACATGGTGACAGCATGGGAAATTCAGGTGTGATCAATTCAGGGGATGTACAGTGGATGACTGCCGGAAGCGGGATAATTCATCAGGAAATGCCAAAAGGTGAATCCGATGGCAGCCTGTGGGGATTCCAGTTATGGGCTAACCTGCCGGCATCCCATAAGATGATGGAGCCAAGGTATCGGGAAGTAAAAAGCGAACAGATACCGGAAGTGATATTAGATAATGATGTTCGCGTAAAGGTTATTTGCGGGGAAATAGAAGGAAATAAAGGCCCTGTACAGGACATTGTCACTGATCCTGAATATATAGATGTGACAATTCCAGCTAATACAGTATTCAAACACTCCACTAAAATGGGATATACCGTCTTTGCATATGTGATGAAGGGAAACGGTTCTTTTGATGAAAATGAATACACCTATGCTTATGAAGTAGAAGATGCTGAATATTCAGACCTTGACAATTCATCTTCCATTGGTCCCGAGAATCTTATCATGTTTAATGATGGAGACCGCATCTCAGTCACTTCTGGAGATGAAGGCGCTCGCTTCTTGCTTATTTCAGGAAAACCACTCAATGAGCCGGTTGCATGGTATGGCCCTATTGTGATGAACACACAGGAAGAGTTAGAGATAGCTTTTGAAGAATATAGGAAAGGGACATTTATAAAGTCCTGAGATCGAAAATTAGTGAATATATTTATTTAACAAACAGTCAATTGTTCACTATGGAAGATGAAAAGCAGAAGATCTTCAATGAACTTAGAGTTATTATTTCTTCTTATGTGCCACCCCTCTCTGTAAAAATAGATGAGAGCAGACGATACGATATTTACGGAACAAAACCTGTGCAGATTGGGAGAACAAAGAAGAAAGAGATGTTCTTTGCTTCCATCATTATACAGAAATATCACGTTGGATTCTATTTCTCACCCATATACACACACAGAAATAGATTCGCTGATGTTCCTGAAGAACTGTTTCATCTTCTTAAAGGCAAGTCTTGTTTCCACATAAAAAGGTTCGATAACGCTGTTTTTGAAAATATCAGGCAGATAATGGACAAAGGTATGAGAATATATGAGGAAGAAGGATGGGTTTAAGCCTGAAAATGTGCTTTGATGGCAACAAAATACCTAAATATAATGAGATAAGAGTTGAATCATCCAACTTCTTCAATTGACTTTATATACATTGAATGGATTTTATAACTAAAAAAGACGATTATGATTTGTTATTCAAAATCATCTCATTTTCAATAATGAATTGTATGGGTCCTTAAAGATCGAAAATGCTCTTAAGGCGGTGAATATCACCTCAATTTTTTGAGGTATTGAACCTATTATCTGAGTGAAATGTGTCTAAAATTTTCAGAATTTTCATTAAACTAAAGAGGAATTAATCTGGCTAATTATAGAAGTAATATGAAAAAGACTAGTGGAGGTCGTGGTAGCAAGACAGATGCTCCAGCTGTCACAAGAGTTAGGACTCCACGAAGAGAGAACAATGAGATACTTGCAACCGTAAGTGCCCTCCTCGGAGGAAAAAGAGTTACCCTCCAGTGTATGGATGGTATCGTAAGAATGGGACGTATCCCTGGTTCAAAGAAAAAGCGAATGTGGGTACGTGAAGGCGATATTGTTATCATCACACCATGGGACTTCCAGGATTCAAAAGCAGAAGTAATATGGAAATATACAAGACCACAGGTCGAGTGGCTTGAGAGAAAGGGTTTCCTGAAATAAGTATATGAATAGCAATTTTTGCTTTTCATATCATCTTATTTTTTCTTGAATTTATTTTTGAGTTTATTTTTTGATTTGTTGTTTTCGAGATACGAAGAACGTTCACTTAAACTCGAGAGCATATTTTTAAACCCGTTAATCTGGATATATCAATATCTGGTATGTATAAAAAATGCTAGAACATATTGCCATCTGGCTGATCCAGAAGGGTTATACCTCTAAAAATAACAAAAATAGGGAATGATAGCCAAAAGGAGAAGCTTAGTCAAGCTTTTCCTTCAGGTAGTTCTTGAACTGCTCATAGTCAGCTTCCAAAAATTCCATGAATTCTTCCCTTGACTCGACATCCTTGAGTGTCTGGGGTGGTTCAGGATCAACACCTATTGCAGACATCACTTCTTTAGGGAACTTTGCCGGGTGAGCAGTCTCGAGTGTTATAGCCAGTGTATCGTCATTGGAAACTGCCCTGTAATCCAGAAGTCCTTTTATTCCGACTGCTCCATGGGGTTCAATGAAAATGCCATAGTCCTCATAGAATTCCCTGACAATAGCTGTTGTTTCCTCATCGGTAACTGATGTAGAAAAGATATCATTGTTAAGAATATCCATATCAGGCATCTTATTTATGTGGCCGGTCTCATCCATTTCACCACCATATATCGTTACCAATCTGGCAAGATTGCTTGGATGACCGACATTCATTGCATTTGAGATACAGTTTCTTGAAGGTTCGATCTTGGAGTACTTACCTGTGTTGAAGAAAACAGGCACTTCATCGTTCTCGTTCACAGAAGCAAGGATCTTCTTAATTGGCACACCCATTTTCTTTGCGAACACACATCCCATCATGTTACCGAAATTTCCTGAAGGAATGGAATAGATGATCTCTTCCGGGAACTCCCGAAGCTTAAGGTAGGCATAGAAATAGTAAATGGATTGTGGGATAAGTCTGCCTATATTGATAGAATTTGCTGATGAAAGGTTCAGGTGCTTAAGGTCAGGGTCTGCAAAAGCCTGTTTGACCAATGCCTGACAGTCATCGAACTTCCCGTCCATTGCAATGGCAGAGATGTTGCCATCAAGGGTGGTCATCTGCTTTCTCTGACGGTCTGATACTTCGGTCTCAGGGAAGAGCACGATCACCTTTATGTTATCAAGACCGTAGAATGCATGAGCTACAGCACTGCCGGTATCTCCGGAAGTAGCCGTTAGAATTGTCAGGTTCTTATTCTCTTTTTTAAGGTAGTACTGCATCAGCCTTGCCATCATACGGGCTGCAAAGTCCTTGAATGAAGCAGTGGGTCCACGATCAAGCCTCATTATATATGTGTTCTCATCCACTTCCTCCAGAGGAACATCGTAGTCGTAAGCATCATATGTGATCTCTTTTAATGATGCTTCATCTATCTCACCTTCAAGGATCCTGCTGAGCAGCCTAAAGGCTATCTCAGGATATGGCTCATCTTTAAGGGAAGTAAGCTCTTCCTCTGAGAAATGGGGGAGATCTTTTGGCATGTAAAGGCCTTTATCCGGAGCAAGACCTGTAATAAGAGCAGTTTCGAAGGATACTTCGTCTGCTTTGAGATTGGTACTATAGAGTTTCATTTTGATCAGATCTTAATTTTATTGGCGAACATTATGTTCTTTTGTTCTTTAAAGGTGTATGAAGTATGAAAAGCTTCCTTTTATAATTAATATTTCGATGGGATAGTGCCAACTATTTGAATATGCATAGAAAATTCCTGATCATCCGAACATTTCGAGAAATGTACCAGAATTGTTATTATACCGGCCTCCATAATTTAACTAATAAGTTGATCAATTTACTCCAAAATGAAGGTATGAACAATGGAGAGCTTTCTAATGCTATCGGACTGGCACCATCAACAACTTCCTGGCATCTGAACAAGCTGCTGAGAGGATAAGTAATAACAAAGATAAAAAATGGAAGAGAAAGCCATTTTATTCTAAATGAACCTGAACGTGTGGCTGAATTACTTATCCTCTATAAGGAAAGCTTTCTTGACAGTCTTCTGGATAATTTTGCTGAAATGTGAGACCTTAAGAAAACCAGAAAAAATTGATTGCGTAAAGCTCTTAAACGATATGATCAATTGTTCCGCAAATGTGGATAGATGCACTTATTCTCGCTTTTGAATATCTTATAAAGGTCCTCCCTCCGATAGTTATAGGAACACTTGCCATGGCAATTCTGGTTGAAATGGGATGGGTGAATAAATTTGGATGTCTTGCTTCCCCTCTTATGCATTTTGGCCATCTGAGACAGGAAATTGGGGTCAGTTTCCTCACATCCTTTGGGTCTTCTGCAGCAGGAAATTCCATGATAGCAAAATTGCACTATGATGAACACATAGACAGGAAAGAGACCATTATAGCAACAATGGTGAATTCATTCCCCTCAAGTATTGTGCTTTCAAGGGACCTTCTCCCCATAATAGTCGCACTGCTGGGAACAACAGGATTGATCTATCTGGGAATTGTAGTGCTCATAGGTTTTGTGAAAACACTTATAGCCTTAGTAGCAGCACGACTGCTCCTCAAACCGAGAACATCGGGCACACTTAATACTGATATTGAAAAGAAAACGTTGAGAGAGGCATCCTTGACAGCACTGAGAAGGTCAAAGCGAACGGTAATGAGAATGGCCTTGACGACAACAGTTGTGTCAATAGCTATTTTCCAGTTAATGGAAACAGGAATATTCGATCTGATAGCAGATATTATGAAAAGCTCTTTTCTTGTCAATTATGTGCCATCGGAAGGCCTGCCAATAATTGCAGGATGGTTTGCCAGTAATATAGCCGCATATACGATCGCCGGAAATCTCCTCTCTGCCCAAATGCTTAGCACAAGGGATATCATTCTCGCCCTTCTGGTGGGGAGAGTGCTGGCAAGTGTTCCAAGAATAAAGAGCATGCTTCCATATTACACAGGGATATTTAGACCAGAACTAGGTTTGAAGATCATGACAGTCTCCCTCATCATGCAGAATGGCATCATGCTAGCAATTATAGGCATTATCCTGTTTTTCTTTTAAGGCTTGAAAAATATGTGCCTTACTTGATATTTCCCTTTTTTAAGAAGATGTCCATTCACTAGAGATATATTCGGAATTGACGTTAGAACCCCATGCTGTAATACCCACACGATAACTTTCACTAGCAGGCACCTTCAATCCGGAGACGGAGTAGGTGATACTGCTTTCCGGAACAATTGATGGTATAGTATCACTTTTGATCTGGTCCCAGACCATTCCTTCATCCGTGCTCTCAAGAGCTGTGTAGATCACCACATCTTCAGCAGTAATTGAACCAACGTTCTCTATCGTGATCTCCAGATCTACAGAGGTCTGATAGGAATTCTTCTCACCAGCACCGGTAAATGTGAGCCGCAATTCAGGAGAAACTGATCCGATAGGGGTTATAATTACACTCTCATTTTTGTATTCATCCGGGATAACACCCACATCCCAACCGGAATTCGTGGGTTCCAGATAGAAATACTTTGTACCGTCATAGTCGTAATAGCTTCCAGAGAGGTCCGCGTCACCTTTCACACCTACTGCCATGTGCCCGGGAAGTTCGAGAAGGGCTACACCATAGCCCATATCATAGAGCAAAGCTGCAAGCAGTATCGAAGAATCTTCACAGTCACCGCCACCATGATAGAGTGTTTCGAATGGGAACCTCGGATATTCATCATAACCAGCTGAAGCACTATCGCTTACATATGGAAGCGATTGCACAAAGGCCATGGTTATGTAGGGGATATCATTTTCTCCATAACCACCATCATGGGCCATTTCCTCCATCTGGGAAGTAAGTTGGGATATTAACATATCATCATATGTATCTGTTACGAACTGGTCAAAATCACGGGATCTGGTTCTTTCAGAATATACCTCATAGCTGTTTTTGTAATACTCAGCCGCCATACTGAATTTCGTACCACCATATTCCCACTCATAATATCGAGTTATAGTGTCACTGCCAATACTAAGCTCAGGTACTTTCTGGAGATCAGCATCTGAAACCTGAACCTCCCGAGCGATAGCAGCCTTTGTCGTATAGGTAAGGTCGATAAGAAAACTGTTATCGTGGATTTTATCCACATTCACTGAGTAGACAGCGTATTCCCCGTTTGGGTCCTTTATACTATATGTGTTACCAGTGATCAATTTAAAGGTTAAATATTCCTGACCTTCTTTTGTAAAGGAGAAACGAACATAATTCTCATTCCTGTTTATTTCCAGTAACTTCAGAGAATAGCCGTTCTCAATGTCAAGAACAGCCGTTTTATTTAGGCTTACATTATGGGTATCAACATCAGGTTCAGGAAGAACTTGATCGACATACTGACCATTATTGTTTGATGAAACATCATCTGAGATACAGCCCATACATGAGATGAAAAGTAAGATCATTAAAAAATATGAGAACGATCTCCACAATATCATACATAACAATTAGATTTTGAGCTTAAAAATATTCTGGAATTCTTTCTAAGCTTTCATATAAAACCGGCAAAATATGTCATAATGCTTAAATCAAAGTATGCCACATTAAATTATAGGGGTGTGGTTAACAATTTTGATTATTAAAGGTTCAA